>Ga0302320_10000944_pt1 | contig 69692 bp, 62 predicted proteins | sample Bog_T0_3_FD_202130 | JGI IMG/M metagenome (GOLD analysis project Ga0302320, IMG submission 202130) | Peat permafrost microbial communities from Stordalen Mire near Abisko, Sweden - Bog_T0_3 | ecosystem: Environmental > Terrestrial > Soil > Wetlands > Peat | place: Sweden: Abisko, Stordalen Mire...
TGATCTACATGGGCGATGTAGACATGGCGCGGCAGGCGCTGAACGTGATGCGCATGCGGCTGCTGGGCGCGGAGGTGCGCGGGGTTTCGTCGGGGTCGAAGACGCTGAAGGATGCGATCAGCGAGGCAATGCGCGACTGGGTGACCAACGTGCGGACCACCTATTATCTGCTCGGGTCAGCGCTGGGGGCGCATCCTTATCCGACCATGGTGCGGGATTTTCATCGCTGCATCAGCCGCGAGATCAAAGAACAGATTCTCGAAAAAGAGGGAAGATTGCCCAACGCAGTTGTTGCCTGCGTGGGCGGTGGGTCCAATGCGATTGGAGCGTTCTACGAGTTCATTCCCGACCGGCAGGTCCGGCTGATTGGCGTGGAGGCCGGCGGACGCGGCACGGCGCTGGGCGATCACGCGGTGCGCTTTGCCGGTGGGTCGCCGGGGGTGCTGCAGGGGACGTATTCGTACGTGCTGCAGGATGAGGATGGGCAGATTGCGCTGACGCATTCCGTCTCTGCCGGATTGGATTATGCGTCGATTGGGCCGGAGCATGCGGCGCTTCATGACACGGGACGCGCGGAGTATGTTTCAGCGGACGATGCGGAGGCGCTGGACGCGGTGGTGCGGCTGGCGCGGACGGAGGGGATTTTGCCGGCGCTTGAGAGCGCGCATGCGGTGGCCGAGGCGCTCAAGCTGGCTCCCACGCTCGCTGCGCATGACATACTGGTGGTGAACCTTTCTGGGCGCGGCGACAAGGATATGGGCATTCTGGCCGAGGAGTTGAAGCTCCAGGGGGTGTAGATTTCCATGGCGATCCATTTCAATCACAAACCCGGGCTGGTCGTCTATCTGACGGCCGGCGATCCCAGCATCGAGGCTACGCGCGCCATTGCGATTGCGGCGATTGACGCGGGCGCGGATGTGATCGAGCTGGGCGTGCCGTTCAGCGATCCGCTGGGGGACGGGCCGGTGATTCAGCGGGCGATGGAGCGCGCGGTTGCGCGAGGAACGCGACTCAAGGATGTGCTCGCCCTTGCCCATGAGATTCGCGAGGCGCGGCAACGGGCGAGCCTTGTGATATTCACCTACGTGAATCCGATTTTGCGCTACGGGATGAGCAGGTTTGCGGACGACGCAGCGGCGGCCGGGGCGGATGGCGTGCTGGTGATCGATTTGATTGTGGAAGAGGCGGGCGAGTATCTGGCCGAGATGGAGCGGGTGGGGCTGGCACCGATTTTTCTGGCTGCGCCGACCAGTCCCGACGAGCGGCTTGAGGCCATCGCGACGCATTCCAGGGGATTCATTTACGCCATTTCCCGCGTGGGCATTACCGGCACGCAGCAGAGCCTTACCAGTGACGCGGCGGTTCTGGTCGAGCGCATCCGCCAATGGAGCCCGCTGCCAGTGGCCGTGGGGTTTGGCATCTCGAATGCGGAACATGTAGCCCAGGTGGCGGAGTTTGCGGATGCCGCGGCGATCGGCAGCGCGATTGTGGAGTTGATTGAACACTCCACCCCCGAGACAGCGCCCGGCACAGTGGCTCGATTTATCAAGGGCCTGTGCCTGCCCCAGGCAGCGCTGGCCCGGTGAATGCCGAGAAAACTTTCAGGTTCACTCTTTCTGGAGTGTGATTTCTTGCTTTCCCACCCTTGTGCCAGAAAAAAGCGCAAGGATGGGGTACGCAGAGACGCTGCACGTGGAATGAAAATGTTCTAGCTGACACGAGGATGGAATGACGCTGGAAGAATTGCGCAAGGAAATCGATGTGCTGGACCAGCAACTGGTGGAGCTGCTGAGCAAGCGGGCACGCGCCGCGCAGATGATCGGTCACCTGAAGGCCGCAACGCAGCTGCCGGTATATGAGCCGGCGCGGGAAAAGGTGATCTATGCCAACGTGCGCGCGCATAACCATGGTCCGCTGCCGGACATTGAGCTGACGCATATCTACGAGCGCATTATCGACGTGATGCGGGCCCTGCAAAGGGACGAGTTGGCATCGGAGAGAAACGCCCAGGCGAAGATTGCCGGGCCCGCAGCAGGCGCAGAGACGCCAGAGACAGGGACGAAGCAATGATTGTAGCCATGCAGGAACAGGCCAGCGAGGAACAGATCTACGCCGTGATTGAGGCCATGGAAGAGGCGGGCGTGGACGTTCACAGGACAACAGGAACGACGCAGACAATTCTGGCCGGAGTGGGTTCGACGGCCAGTCTGGATTTGAGCAAGTTTGAAGTGTTTCCCGGCGTGCTGCATGTGCACCGCATCAGCGCGCCCTACAAGCTGGCGGGGCGGGCGTGGCGGCCGGAGGGCACGGTCGTCGAGTTTGCAAACGGCGCAAGCATCGGCGGCGAGAAGGTTGCCGTGATTGCCGGGCCGTGCGCGATTGAGAATCGCGAGCAGATTTTCGCCATCGCCGCGTGCGTGAAGAAGGCGGGCGGCGGATTTTTGCGCGGAGGCGCGTTCAAGCCGCGCAGCTCGCCGTATGCGTTTCAGGGCCTCGGCATTCCGGGCCTCGAGCTGATGCGCGAGGCCGCTGACGCGCATGGGCTGCTGACCGTGAGCGAGGTGATGGAGATTGCGCAGATCGAGGCCATGCTGCCTTATGTGGATTGCTTCCAGGTGGGCGCGCGGAACATGCAGAACTTCAATTTGCTGCGCGAGCTGGGGCAGGTGCGGAAGCCGATTCTCTTGAAGCGCGGAATTGCGGCCACGGTGGAGGAGCTGCTGCTCTCAAGCGAGTACATTCTATCCGGCGGTAACTACGACGTGATCTTGTGCGAGCGGGGCATCCGCACCTACGAGACATCAACGCGCAATACGATGGATATTTCTGCCATTCCGGTGGTGCACAAGCTGTCGCATCTGCCGATTGTGGGCGATCCATCGCATGGAACGGGACGGCGGGATATGGTTCCGGCGATGGCCAAGGCGGCGGTGGCTGCGGGTGCGGACGCGATTCTTGTGGAGATTCATCCCAACGCGGACAAGGCTGCGTCGGACGCGGCGCAGACGCTGTTCCTCGACCAGTTTGAGAAGCTGGTGGGGGAGCTGAGGGTGATTGCGGCGGCGGTGGGGAGAACGCTTTGAGCCAAAGCGGCGCCGCGGAACGGTGCATCATCCGGATTGCACATTGAGTCGGATGATGAATTGAATAATGTTTTGTGGCCGCTGTCGACCTACGAACAAGGAAGTATTCTTGACGGATATTTCTTCAGCCGAGGACTTGAATGTTCTTTCGATCACCGAAGTCGCTGCTTCTTGCTGCTATTCTTCTGGTGGTCGGCTCGGCGCAATTTTTCTTGGGATGGACCTACGCGGATGCCGCGAAAGGCGAAGCGACGGCAACCGGGACAATTACATACATAACCGGCGGAAGAGGAGGCAGCACTTACAACTATAAATTCGAAATCGATGGAGTCAAACTTGAACAAGACAGCGGCACATGCCAAACACCGCTTACGCCGCAAGGATGCAAGGTAGGCGCGCCGGTTCTTGTTTATTATGCCCACATACCAGTGTTGGAAACCAGGCTGCAGGAGTTTGGCGCGGCAAGCCGCGAAAAGTACTTCATGGGCGGCTGGATGGCCGGTTGCGGCCTCCTCTTGATCGGTTTGTATCTCATCCTGAAGAAAGCTGAGAAGGGTTCAGAAGAACCTGATGAACCAGATGAAAGCGGGCGCAAGAACGAGGCGGACGTGCTTCATATTGTTTCCGGCGAGTAATAGCTATCCGATTCGATGAGTACACAGCTTAGTGCAGTAGTCTGAACACAGATTATGATCGAGCGAATCGCCATTCTGGGCACGGGGCTGCTGGGCACATCGGCAGGGCTGGCGCTGCGCGCGGCGGGGTTTCGCGGGACGATTACCGGGTGGAACCGGGGCGCGGAGGGCGGGCAGGCCGCGCTCAAGATGGGCGCGATCGACTCTATTGCCCCGGAAGCTCTTCAAGCGGCGCGGGAGAGCCAGGTGGTGCTGCTGGCGGTGCCCATCTATGCCACGCTTGACTGGATGGAGAAGTTGGCAGGAGTGCTGGGGCCGGAGCACCTGGTGACGGACGTGGGCAGCACCAAGGCGCAGATTACGGCGGCGGCGGGGCGACTCTACAACACGCCGGAGCGGGCGGCGTTTCTGCCTGGGCATCCGATGGCGGGCAAGGAGCGCGGCGGCGCGGCGCTGGGCGATGCGGAGCTGTTTCGCGGCGCGGTGTGGCTGTTTACCGACGACCCAAGCTGGCAGCGCTCGCCCCATTCGGCAGCGCTAGTAAAGGGCTGGCGGGAGTGGGTTGCGGCGATGGGCTCGAAGACCATCGACCTGGACGCCGCGCGCCACGATGAGCTGGTGGGCTGGGTGAGCCACCTGCCGCAGTTTGTGGCTACGGCACTGAGCGCGCTGCTCGAGGAAGAAGTGGGCGATGCGCCGGAGCTGAAGGACGTGGGCGGGCGGGCGCTGCGCGAGATGACGCGGCTGGGCGCGAGCCCTTACTCCATGTGGCGCGACATTGCTTACACCAACACCGCAAACGTTGAGGCGGCGCTGCTCGGGCTCGAGCAGCGGCTGGCGCATTTGCGCGAAAACCTGCGCACGGCGGCGCTGCGGGAAGAGTTTGAGCAGGCGAACCGGTTCCGGCGGGAGTAGTGACGCCTTAGAACCTGTGAAAGAACCGGGTTCGAGAGGGCGCTGATGGGGTGGCGAGGCCGGTAGTCTCCCACCCATTCGCAAGAAGACGCGAATGGATGGGGCACCCGGCACCTGGCCGGTTGAGAATCCGCAGGGGCTAAAGCCCAGGGTTTTTGTTGGCGCATTCGGCACGCGACCCAGAGGGTACCCCGGTCGTGCCCTGATACAAAACGCTCACAGGTCGAGCGTAGGACGAGTTTTCCGCCGCTTGTAAAGTCGTGCCCTCATACAAGACCCTCGCAAATCTCCAGCGCGCCCAAAGGCAGCTCGGGAACGGCTCAGAAGACCTGGACTTTGGCGACTTTGCCGTTGAGGAATTTGACTACCCAGCGGTGGCCGTCGCGGAGGTAGTACCAGGTTTCGTGGAGGCTGTCGTCGGTCGTGTCTTCGACCTTCTTCTGGTCGGGCTCGCCGGCGCTTAGCAGGACCATCTGGTAGGTCATGCCCTGCACCACGTCCTTGGCGCGAATGGCTTCCTGGAACTCGGGCGGCAGGCCCTGGACTTCCATGTTCTCGTGCAGCTTGCCGGCGTCGAGGACGCGCTCGAGGAGGGGCAGAAACGCGTCGAGCTTGATGTCGGGATCGCTGAGGTCGCGGCCATAGCGGAAGTTGATGCGCGAGCCGCCGGCGCGCTTGAATCCTGCGCCTTTCTTTTCCGCATTCTTGCTGGCGCCGCGGCCCTCGCCGCCGCCGCCCAGGTGAATCTCGATGCGGTCGCTGTCCACCTTGACGTCGGTGATGGTGACCCACTCGTCGCGCTCCACGCCCACGCCCTTGTCCTTGAGAAACTTGCTCAGCTCCTTGAGGTCGATGCCGCGCTCGTCCAGGCGCTTTTCGCTCTTGGGGTAAACGTAGATGTCGACGCCGTCCTTGTAGGCGGGCATGTCCAGCAGGGCTTTCACGTCCTTGCCGAGCAGCGCCTTGTCCAGGGTGGCTTTGGCCTTCTCCGAGGTTTCGCCGCGGAGCGGAATTGCGGAGCTTGAAACCAGCAGCGCCAGCAGAATCAGTAAAAAAAACCTGGATTGAACTCTCATCATGAAGTCCTTTTCTTTTGCTCCCAGTTTATGCCAGTGGGCGCGACTCCCCTCTCGTTTGCCATGGCAATCAAAGGACAAAAGCGGGGAGAGAGGCATTTTGGCTGGCTGGAGCGGCGTCTGTCAAATGCGGGACAGAAGGTACCGCCGGAGCGGCTGTTTGCCAAAATGCGCATCGATCGATTGGAGTCGAACCACCTGCGGTGAAGCTGATGGCCACCTGCGGTGGGGCAGTCGGCGCTTGCGCGCCAGGAGGGTTCGTGCTTCCCCGGCCAACCAGCGGCGATTCACCTTCCCGGGTCTCAGAATCGAGAACCTTCGGCACGCTCAGGGAAGGCTCTGGGGCGCCCGGTCATTCTGCGGCAGCAACGGGTGCGGCGGTTTCCCTGGCCGGGTCGAGGGTGTGGAAGCCTTCGGCCTTGGCGGCTTCGAGAAGCTGCGGGGAGGCGGAGACGAAGATGATCTCGGTGTTCTGGAACATGTCGCGAGCGACGATTGCAGCTGCCAGCTGCAAGGTGTCGGGCCAGCGCAGGGTGGTGCGGTCGAGGAGCTGGCGGGCGGCCTCAAGGACGGCTGGATTCAGGGGCTCCTGGACCATGCGCGCGGCTTCAAGGCGCAGGATGTCGAGAGCCGCGGCGGCATTTTCCGCTGAGATGGCGCCGGCGCGCTCGCGGCGGCGGATGGCGGCGTAGACCTCGAGCGGCGTGGAGGCGGAGATGAGCTTGCGATTGTCCTCGACAGCCTCCATGAGGCGGATGAGCGCGTCGGTGCCCTGCTCCTGAACGAAGAGCTTGGCGAAGGCCGTGGATTCAAGGAAGTAGCAGCTCACAGGTTCCCCCGCTCCTCTTCAATGGCCTCGGCGATGGAGTCGCCATGGACGGCGACGGGATGGAAGCGCTGTGCCTCCTCGGGTATGCCGGCCTCGGCGCGGTTGAGGCGGATGGTGGTGGTTGGGTAGGCGGGCGTCTTGGGGTTGGCGATCTTGCTGGTGATGACGACGCCGCGCTGGATGGCCTCGGCCAGCACCGCCTGGCGCGATTCCGGATTCTGGTTCCAGCGGAAGGCCTTGCGGGGCAGGAAGGAGTCGCGGAACCACTTGAGTGCGATAAAGGCATGGCCGCCGCGTTCGGCTTCGGCCAGGGCGGCGCATAGCTCCTTGACGCGGGCATCCAGGTCGGCGGGGATCTGCGCCTCCTGGCCGTCCTCGTCCTCGTCGTCTTCGTCGTCGTGCCCCACAGACGCACGCGCGGCGCGAGAGGCGCGCGGAGCAGCCTCGGCGCTGTCGACGCGCTCAAAGTAGATGCGCACCTCGTCTTCTTCCGGAGACCAGGTGTCGGCGGAGGCGTTGCGGCGTTTGCTGCGGCCGTTTTCGCCGCACAGCTCGACGATGGCCTGGTATCCGGGAGGCGCTAGGAAGTGTAGCGCGCGGGCCAGGCCTGGGTCAGTGGTGAACGCCAGATCGTTCAGCGCTTCTTCGACAATCTCTTCTGCGTCGGGAATGCTGAGGCTGCTAATGTCTGCGCTGCCCTGTGCAGCTTTTGGCGATTTCATCTTCTTTTCTCCGAATGCCGCATTGTCTGCCTAGGGAGCGCAACGGCATCCCGGGAGCTATAAAGCCAAGTCCCGGAGATTGGCTGTGCCGTACAGCAGCGAAAGAGAGCGGCTCTTTTCTAAGTCATTTCCATCCCTCAAGCATTTCTATCCTCAAAACATTTTCATTGATGGATGGAGTCACGCAACTGAGGGTCCGTGTGATGCAGCAAAAGATAGAGTGGAGAGGTTTCCTGCGATTCCCAGAGGTTCTGTAAGGCGTTCTTGGGCAATTTAGCGGCTCGTTTACAAATGATGAGCCATCCCTTGCTTGACTTGCTTTTACCCCATCAGGATTTGAGAAACGTTCTAGGCTAATCCCTCGGCTCAGAGCTATACACGACTCAGTGTACCCGATTCCGGGCTTTCGCGCGGCGGGGAAAGAAGATCGGAACTCTCAATCCATCGGATGGCAACCCCGACGGGGCGGGAAAGTTGTGGTCCCGGATCATTTTTCCCATGCGGCCGAGTTCGTACAATAGAGTCATGCGTCGTTGCTTACAGGTCGTATTGTTCTGGATTCTGGTTTCAGCAGGTCTGCGCGCCGCCGACGGCGCGGCCTTTGATCTGCTCGGTCCCAAGGTGGACGTGCATGTGAAGCGGGGGACGGTCACGCTGCCGATTGGCGAGGTACCGAACCTGGAGCCGGGCGACCGGCTGTGGATTCATCCCGACCTGCCCGAGAGCCAGTCGACCCACTTCGTTCTGATTGTGGCTTTCCTGCGCGGAGCCACCAATCCGCCCCCTGCGGAGTGGTTTACGCGCGTGGAGACCTGGAACAAGGACGTGCGCAGCGAGGGCGTGTTTGTTACGGTTCCGGCGGAGGCGCAGCAGGCGCTGGTGTTTCTGGCGCCGGAGACGGGCGGGGACTTCAGTACCTTGCGCTCGGCGGTGCGCGGACGGCCCGGCGCATTTGTGCGCGCCACGCAAGACTTGCAGGCAGCCAGCCTGGACCGGATGCGGCTGGAAGCCTACCTGGCAGAGGTGAGGGTCACATCGGAGACCGATCCCAATCTACTGAAGGAACGCGCCGGGATGGCGGCCCGCAGCCTGGGCATCAAGGTGGAGCAGCAATGCTTCGACAAGCCAACCGACCAGCAGGCGCCCTGCCTGGTGCAGCATACGGACGGGCTGGTGCTGGACGACTCGAATGCGCAGTCCATGGTGAATCAGATTACGACTGGGGCGACTGGAGATCTGATGAATCAGCTCAGTTACTCGTCCATGGCCGGCGGAGGCACGTTCAGCCCGTATGTGGGCGCAATCGTGGATACGGCCAGGATTTTGTCGTCGTTGCATACGGCGCATTTCCAGTACATTCCAGCACTGGCGCTGCCCACCAAGGACACACTCAATCTTCGCCTGAACGTGCCGCCTTCGTTCCGCGATCCCAAGTCGGTGGTGGTGGTGGCGCTGCCGCCGGTCGGGCCCACAACGGCGCCACCGCTGCATCCGGTGAACGCGGAGGAGCGCTTCTGCGCCGAGAAGCCCTCGCTGGTGCTCCCGGCCGAGGGCGCGCCGGCGATCTTCTCCACCAGGTTGGCCTACGGGTTGACGCTGCACTTCGAAACCCAGGAGGCCGGGAAGAATGTTTCAGTGGACTTGCCATTGAAGGCCGATCCGTCTGCGGGCGGCCTGGTTCCGGTGAATCCTGTTCCCCTGTTTAGCCAGGGCGATGTGACCGCCGTGGTGCGCGGCAAGTGGGGCTTTGACGACTGGGAGGGGCCGCACTACCACCTGCACGCGGCTCAGCCGGGCAAATGGACGCTGGCAGCCGGCGAGCAGTCGGCGCTGGTGGTGGGGCGCGACGACACGCTGCACTTGGAAGACGACAGCTCCCTCTGCGTAGACAGAATAGAAGCCGCAATGGATGGCGGGAGCCCACGCAAGCTGGCCTGGAAGTCGTCCAAGCCCGACACGCTCGAGGTCTCCGTTCCCATGAAGGATGTGGCTCCGGGACCGGTGTCTCTGGCGATTTACCAGTTCGGCCTGGACAAGCCGGACAAGCTGCCCATGCGCGCCTATGCGGAGGCAGCGTCGCCGGACCGGTTGACGCTGAGCGCGGGAGACCAGGTGGCGCTGCTGCACGGCACGCGGCTCGATGAGGTGGCAAAGGCGGAACTGGAAGGCGTGACACTGAAACCCTCCTCGCTGAGCCGGGTGGAGGATTTTGACCAGTTGTCGATGAGCATCGAAGGCTCGACCGCCGGCCTGACCGCAGGCAAGTCTTACGTCGCCAAGGTGCAGTTGCAGGACGGCCGCCAGCTTAAGGTGCCGGTCACCGTGGACACGCCGCGGCCGGAGGTTGCCCTGCTCAATAAAGGCGTGCAGGAAGACGCTTCCGCCACGCCGTCGCCGGTGCGGCTGGGGAGCCTGGACGACCTGCCGCTGGATGGACGGCTGGTCTTCTTCCTCAAGTCCAGAGTGCCGGTCAATTTTCCGCGCAGTGAAAAAGTGGAGGTGGCCGCGGTAGACGGCAGCTTCCAGACGGTTCTTTCGCTGGGCGACGGAGGCCTGATGCTGGAAGACGGCAGGACCGCCGTCGGAACCGTGGACCCGCTGGCCCGCTTTGGCGCGTCGGCCTTCGGGCCCCTGCAAGTGCGCGCCATGTCGGCGGAAGGGGTCACGGGAGACTGGCTGCCGTTGGGAACGCTGGTGCGGCTGCCGGCCTTCAAGGAACTGCGCTGCCCGCACGGGGCGGTCAAGCCTTGCACACTGACGGGAAGCAATCTCTTTCTGGCCAACTCGATCAGCGCATCGGCGGACTTCAACAACGCCACCGATGTGCCGCAGGACTTTACGGGAACCCAGCTGAGCGTGCCCCACCCGGCCAACGGCACGCTCTATCTGCGGCTGCGCGACGATCCGGCCACGGTGCAGACAGTGACGCTGCCGGTGACGCCGGTAACGCCAGGGGCAACGCAGGCGCCTGCTGCTGCAGCCCAGGCTGCGGCGGCGCCATCGCAGCCCGCCTCAACGGCGCCGGAGCCAACTGCCGCGCCGGCCGAGCAGCCGGAAAAGTAAGCTCCCCCCACGACGCCGAATCCGGAACGGCCAAACAGCTAAAAGCGGATGCGCCTAGTTGAAATAGGCCTGGTTTTTCTCGGCAAAATGAGCCTTGTCGGCGGGAAGGTCTTCGAGGGCGAAGACCGCACCCTGGGCGCAGACCGTGGCGCAATTGCCGCAGTCGATGCACTCGTCCGGGTTGATATAGACCTGGGACACGGTCCCGGCCGCGGGATCGCCCACCGTGGGTGCAATGGCGGCGGTTGCGCACTCCGCCACGCAAACAAAGTCTTTGGTGCAGGCATCGGTCACTACATAAGGCATGAGATTCTCCTAATCTTCTGCTTCGGGGTCCGCTGCTTCGGGGTCGTCTGTAGAAACGTCCCTGGATTCGAAGCTACCCAGCTTGGCGCCGCACCACCGTGACATGAATCACGTGCAGCGAAACGCGATCCCACAATGCAGGAAGCCCTCTTATCTTGGGACTTCGCCGAACTCCTCTGCTCGACCGGCTATGCTGGTTGCATGTTCAGGCTGATTGCTTCCCTTGCCTTGCTCACCGTTGCCCTGATGGCTCCGGACTGCACAGACGCCCAGGCTGCCGCTCCGTGGACCTTCGCGGTGAGCGGCGACAGCCGCAACTGCGGCGACTTTGTCATGCCTGCCATCGCCCAAAAAGTGAAGGCGGACGGCGACGCCTTCTACTGGCACCTGGGGGATTTCCGCTGGATTGCCTCTGCCGACCAGGACATGAAGGCGATGGAACCAGCCGGCAGGCGCGAGTCGCTCGAGGAGTATCAGCGGGCGGCGTGGGACGACTTTCTCACCCACCAGATGGCCTCGTTCGGCTCTCTGCCGGTCTTCCTTGCCCGCGGCAATCACGAGAACGCGACGCCGATGACACGCGCAGGCTACCTTTCCAAATTTTCCAGCTTCCTGAATCGTCCCGAGATTGCGGCGCAGCGCCAGGCAGACGGGGACAGCGCGACGGTCGATCCCTGGTACCACTTCACTCGCAACGGGGTGGATTTCATCACGCTCGACAACGCCAGCCGCAAGGAGTTTTCCGAGGCGCAAATGCACTGGCTGCGCTCGGTGCTCGATCTCGATCTGGCTCCCGGCTCCGGCATCCGAACCATTGTTGCGGGGATGCACGAGGCGCTGCCCCACTCCACCAGCTTCGACCACGGCATGGACGACTGGGACCTGGGCGTGCGCACCGGCGAACTGGTCTACATGTGGCTCTTCGACGCGCAGGCGGCGGGCAAGCATGTGTATGTTCTGGCCAGCCACTCGCACTTTTACTCGCCTGACATCTTCAACACCGCGTATTGGGAGCAGCACAGCGACAGGGTACTGCCGGGGATCATCATCGGCAGCGCCGGGGCGCACCGCTACCGGCTGCCGAAGGATGCGGACAAGGCATCCAAGACCAACATCTACGGCTACCTGCAAGGGGCGGTCGAGGGGGATGGCTCCGTCCGCTTCTCACTGCGCGAGCTGAGCGAGAGCGACCTCATTGCGTCACGGTGGCCCGATGCGCCACTCGATGCCATCCACGAGTGCTTCATCCACAACTCGGACGATGCGGGGAAGTGAGATCTGCCTTCGCTGCTACTCGCCGATCGTCAGGGTGACATTGACTGACTGGATTGTGTTGCTGTTGGCGCCGGTCCCGGTTACCTGGATCACATAGGCCTGGGCGGTTTTGGCGTTGAGGTGGATGACCGTACAGCCGGTAGCTAGCAGGGTTGCGCAGCCGAGCAGCAGAATGACTGACCTGCGCATGCTTCTGCGCCGGCGGCCGGGCCGCACAAAGAGGCAGCCGGAGATGAGACCGAAGGGCAGGAAAAGTCCGGCGAGCGAGGCGCTGCTGCTTGAGGAGTTTGCCGCGACCGTGCCGGCGGTGGTGATGGTGAGCTGCGCGGTGGCAGTGCCATTGGCGGCGAGAGCGGCGCTGGCCGGGGAGAACCGGCAGGTGACTCCGGTGGGCAGCCCGCCGCAGGACAGGGCGATGGTGTCGGTGAAGCCGCCGGTTGAGGCCAGGGTTACGGTCGCGGTTGCGCTCTGGTTGGTTTCCATGTTGAGGGTTGTGGGCGCGACCGACAGGCTGAAGGCGCTTAGCGCCTGCGCCACGGAGACCGCCTGCGAAGACGAGGGGGCGTGGAGTGCATCTCCGCTATAAGACGCGACGACGGTGTAGGTTCCGGCGGCTAGTGTGGGGGTGAGGGTGGCCACGCCGCTGGCGTCGAGCACGGCCGATCCGAGAGTGGTGGTGCCGACTGTAAACGTGACTGCGCCGCTCGGTGTGGGACCGACGCTGCCGGCGACCGTAGCCGTGAGCGTTACGGTGCCTCCGCTGGCAGTGGAAGGGTCGAGAGATGTAGTGGTGGGAATGGTTTCGACCACTTGGCTGATGGCCAGTGCGAAGCTAGCTGCATCGTTGGCGTCTCCGGCGTAGCTGGCGGTGACGGAGTGCGTGCCCGGCGCGAGCGCGGAGGTGCTCAGCGTAGCCACACCTTTGGCATTCAATGCCGCGGAGCCGAGGGAAACGCCGTCGGAGGCAAAGGCGATGCTGCCGCTGGGCATAGCCCCGTTGCCAGTGACCGTCGCTGCGAAGGTCACCGCGGACCCAGCAGCGGAGGGATCGGTAGAGGAGTTGAGCACGGCGGTTGTTGCCGCCGGTTGCACCGCAACGGTGAGCGGGGCCGAGACGCTGGCGGCATCCCCGTTGTCCCCGCCATAGGCCGTCACAATGGAATGCGCTCCTGGCGCCATCATGGGATTCAAGGCTGCCGTTCCCGAGACGCCCAGTGGCACGCTTCCCAACGCGACGGCCGCTCCCTGGAATGTGTCAGTAAATGTGACTGTGCCCGCGGGCGTGCCGGTTGACCTGGTGGACTGCACGGCAGCGGTCAGGGCAACTGGCATGCCCGCGATGCCGGGGTTGGGAAACGCACTGACGGTCGTGGTGGTTTGAGCCTGGGTCACTACATTGTTGACCACCTGGGTGATGGCCGCTGCAGTGGAGGGAGCGTTGCTCAGATCGCCCTGGTAGGCAGCCGTGATGGTGTGCGAACCGACCGCGAGCGAAGAGGTGATGAACGTTCCAGTCCCGGTGGAACCGACCAGGTTGACCGAACCGATCGACGCGCCCGCATCGAGAATGTCGACCAGCCCGGTGGGAGGGTTGTTTCCGCTGGACAGGAGTGTCGCGGTGAAGGTGACCGGGGCGCCATAGGTGGACGGGTTGGGCGCCGAGGTGACGACGCATTGCGAGTTGACCAGCACCGCCTGGCGCAGCAGGCTCGAGACACTGACCAGAATCTGGTGAGCGGCGTCTCCGGTATAAGTTGCAATGATGGCGTGCGAGCCGTTGGCAAGCATTGCGGTGGTGTAGGTGGCAATGCCGCCCGCGTTGAGCGGAACGGAGGAAAGGGTTGCGTTGCCGTCGGTAAAGGTGACTGTGCCGTCCGGCGCCGCGCCGCCGCCGCCCAGCGCAGCCACGGTCGCGGTGAAGGTGACGCCCTGGCCCACGGCGGACGGGTTGACGCTGGAGGCAAGCATGGTGCTGGTGGCCTCAAGCACGGTCTGGGTCAGCACTGCGGACGTGCTGGCCAGGTTGGAGCTGTCGCCGCCATAGGACGCGGCGATGGCGTGCAGGCCCACGGCAAGCGCGGCGGTGCTGAGCGATGCCTGCCCGGAGGAGTTCACAGCGACCGGCGCTCCCAGGGCGGATGTTCCGTCAAGAAATGTGACCGTGCCGGTGGGGGCGCCGGTGCCCGCGCTGATGACAGTCGCCGTGAAGGTGACGGACTGGCCGAAGCCGGAGGGGTTCACGTTGGAGGTGAGCGCGATGCTGGTCGAGTCCTGATCGGTGGTGCCGCCGATCAGCTGCGTCTCGAGCGGCGAGTTGGGCATGTTGCCGTTAACGTCCACATTGCCGAAGAGCGGCGCGCCGGCCTGCAAGGGCGCAAAGATGGCCCCAATGGCGCAACTGCCGTTCACTTCCAGCGACGGGGACCCGCTGGAGCCGGCAGAGACCACAGTGCAGGCCGCTGGGGCCGCTGCAAGCACGGTGTTGTTGCCGGCGCTGACGGAGGTCAGATCGAGCGCGGCATTGCCGTCGTTCTCGATGGTCTGGTACTGGGGCGCGGATTGCGCTCCCTCGGCGACCAGCGAGCCGGTGAAGTCGAGAAAGCCCAGGTTGCTTTGGATCTCGCGGATGCGGTTGTTGAGCGAGTCGGCAAAGTAAAGGTCGTCGCCGCCATCGAGAAACATGCCTGCGGGCCCCCAGATGCTGATCGCGTAAGGGCCGCGGTTGTTGTAGATGTAGACGCCGGTGTTGTTGCGGGCGATGGTGGTGATGAAGCCAGTTGCCGAGCTGACCTTGCGAATGCTGGAGTTGCCGGTGTCGGCAATGTAGACGTTGCCGGCGGCGTCGGCGATGACTCCGGACGGGGTCAGCAGGGTGGCCTGGGTGGCCAGCGCGCCGTCGCCCGTGTCGCCGCCCGTGCCTGTTCCGGCAACAGTGATGATGGTGCTGCCGGCGCTGATGATTCCGTTTGTGGCCTTCACCTCGCGGACCGCGTTGTTCGCGGAGTCGGGGATGATCAGGTTGCCGGCGGGGTCGACAGCAACAGCAAGGGGGAGATTGAGTTCAGCCGCCAACGCTGGACCGCCATCGCCCAGGTAGCCTGGGGCGCCGTTGCCTGCAATGGTGGTGATGGCGCCGGTCGAGTCGACACGGCGGATGCGATGGTTGGCGGTGTCGGCAATGTAGAGGTTGCCGTTGCCGTCCACGGTGACGCCCTGCGGCTGGTTGAGCGTGGCCGCAGTGGCTGGGCCGCCGTCTCCGCTGCTGCCGGACAGTCCAGTGCCGGCCACGGTGGTGATGATGCCGGTGGCCGCGGTGATTTTGCGGACCACGTTGTTGCCGGTATCGGCGATGTAGACGTTCCCCAGGCTGTCCAGAGCCACGCCCCACGGTGCGTTCACGCTGACGCCGGGGCTTGTCGAGGCCAGGCCGTCGCCGGTGTAACCGGGGCTGCCGCTGCCGGCAAGGGTGGAGATGATGCCGGTGGCCGCAGGCACCTTGCGAATCCGGTTGTGGCCTCGGTCGGCGATGAACATATTGCCCCAGCCATCCACGGCGATCCCGGTGGGATCGTTCAGTGACGCCGAGTTTGCGGCATTGCCATCGAGGACCGGAACCCCGGAGGTGCCGTCGCCGGCAACGGGCAGAATGTTGCCTGTAACCAGAACTCCCAGCCCGCCGACGCCAGTACCCGAGAGCGGAGCGGAGCCCAGGACATTGCCCGCGCTGTCGCGCAGGACCACCGCGCCCGTGCGCAGGCCGGGAAATGCCGGGTTGAAGGTGACGGATTCCGCGCAACTGGGGCTGCCGCCGCTGCCCAATTGCGCTTGTGCGCAGGTCATTTGGCCATTGACGGGTTCGAAGTCCCGCCCGGTCACTCCCAGCGTGAGTATTTGCACGCTGCTTACCGTGCCTGTGCCCTGGGCCGTGACTGTGACGTTCTGCTCGCCGGACATCTGACCGACCGGTTGCAAACAGAAGTTGCCGCCCAACGCGGTACAGGAAGGCAGAGCTACCTGCGCCAGGAGACAAGTCCCCCCTGCAAGCGCCCAGGCAAGCAGCGCCGCAAGCGCTGGCGCGCGTCTTCCAAAGGCCACCTTTCGACCCCAAAACTGGCTCATCTCCCGCTTCATGCCATCCCCTGGTTCTGAATTCCGGTCCCTCTTAGAACATCGGCGCGGCTTCGCAGAGGTTTAAGGGCGCCTGTCGAGCTATGCGCGCGGGAGGGACCAGACATGTAACCAGCCCCCGCTGAGCCAAACTGCTCAGCATATTGAGCCGGAGGATGCAAAGCTAGGCTGATGTGCGATCATGGGGAACCCTGGAAGGGACTGCCAGCCCTCATCCTAGCGAGCACACGGCTGATGCAAAATCCGCCGACCGCGTACTGAGGAAGAGGCTGTTCCCATGGATGAGAGCAACAAAAAGACTTTCGATACCAGCGGTTATCTTGCCAGCGAAGGCAAGGGCCGCAAGCTCATCCACCTGAAGGCGAAGCAGCTCTTCTTTGCGCAGGGTGGCCCCGCCGACGCGGTGTTCTACCTGCAATCGGGCCGGGCAAAGCTGACGGTTATCTCCAAAAAGGGCAAAGAAGCCACCATAACGCTGCTGGCCGCCGGGGATTTCATGGGTGAGGAGTCGCTGGCAGCAGTGGGCGGAACACACACGTCCACGGCGTCGTCGCTGGTGGCGTGCGTTGCCCTCAAGATCGGGCGGGAGCAGATGCTGCTGGTGCTGCACGAAGAGCACGAATTCGCCAAATTTTTCCTCAACTTCATGCTGCTCCGTGGGATGCGGACCCAGGCTGACTTGATCGATCAACTGTTCAACTCGAGCGAACGGCGGCTGGCGCGAACCCTGCTGCTGATGGCCGACTTCGGCCAACCGGGCGAGCCGGAGTCGCTGATTCCGCCGGTCACGCAGGAGACGCTTGCGGAGATGATCGGCACCACCCGGTCGCGCGTGAGTTTCTTCATGAACCGCTTCCGGAAACTCGGCTACATCGAGTACAACGGACGCATTCGCGTGCATAAATCGCTGCTCAACGTGGTGCTCAAGGATCAGTTGCCGGGCCAGAATGCCTCTCGGCCTAAGTTGCTCGACCCGCCACCCAGCATGGCGCGAACCGCCAGGCAAGCCAAGCTCCTTTAGACCGCACGCAACCTATGGCGCGCACTCACCATCCAACGCGATTGGTTGGATTATCAAGGGGATCTGAATGTCTTTCGGAATCTACGCTGCCGGCTACGCAATCCTGATCTGCGGTCTCATCTACGCCGCGCACCTGATGCATATTCCGTCGCACTGGATTGCCGCGGGCGCGGTTGTGCTGTGCGGCATCGGGATTCTGTCAGCCGTAAAAGCCACGCGGCCCAAAGACCCGGCCTGATCTGCAAGCTGGCGGTGATGAAGCCGGGCCGCGCTCGACCGATCCGAGGTCAGTAGGCAACTTTGCTGGATGAGGCGATCCAGGCGGCAAAGCAGGCCCAGGCCCCGTTGCCGTCGAGCTGCGTAGCGGGCAGTGTGCGTTCAGATTGATCCCTGCGAAACTCATCGTAAAGAAACGCGTCATCGAAGCCGGCGCGGGCAGCATCGGTCGCGCTGGAGCCGTAGTAGATGGCCTCGAGCCGCGCCCAGTAGCAGGCCGCCAGGCACATGGGGCAGGGTTCGCAGCTGGTATAGAGCTCGCAGCCGGCCAGGCTGAAGACGCCCAGCGCCTTGCAGGCAGCGCGGATGGCGTTGACCTCGCCATGGGCGGTGGGATCGTTGCCGGCGGTGACTGAGTTCACGCCCTCGCCAACGATCTTGCCGTTGCGCACAACGACCGCGGCAAACGGGCCGCCTCCGCCGACATCGACGTTCTGGATGGCCAGCTCGACAGCGCGGCGCAGGAACTCGGGGTTGGGTGGGATGGACGGGGCCAACTTGCTCATTTCCTCCCTGAGCGGCGAAAGTAAAGACAGTATGGCACAGGCATTCCGATCGACCCGGGTTTTAGCGGCAGAAGGTTTGCGGCCCGCAACCCTGCTGGTGGAGGGTGAGCGGATTGCGGCGGTGCTCGCCTGGGACCGAGTGCCCGCCGGCATGCCGCTCCTCGACTTTGGCGATGCAGTTCTGCTGCCCGGCCTGGTGGACTCGCATGTGCACATCAATGAGCCGGGGCGGACGGAGTGGGAGGGTTTTTCGACGGCCACGCAAGCCGCGGCCTCGGGCGGAGTAACCGCGGTGGTGGATATGCCGCTGAACTGCGTTCCCGAGACCACCGATGTGGATGCTCTGGAAGCCAAGCGCGCAGCGGCGCAAGGCCGGACGCAGTCCCAATCCCAGCCCCAGGTGTGGGTCGACTGGGCTGCTTGGGGCGGAGTGGTGCGCGGCAATGCGGAGGCGCTGCCGGCGCTGGCTGCGGCGGGGATTCCGGGATTCAAGTGCTTTCTGATTCACTCCGGCATCGACAGCTTTGCTTGGGTGGACGAAGCTGGACTGAGGCTTGCGTTGCCGAGGCTGAAGGCGGCCCGGTTGCCGCTGCTGGCGCACGCTGAAGTGGCCGGGCCCGTGGACGCGGCGACATTGAGGCTCAATGCGGACGGTGCGGATTGGCGCAAATATTCCACTTACCTGGCGTCGCGGCCCGATGCCGCGGAGGTCGAGGCGATTCGGCTGCTCATCCGCCTGGCCGAGGAGTTTGAGACGCATGTGCACATTGTGCATTTGGCCAGTGCGCAGGCGCTGCCGCAACTGGCCGAGGCGCGCAGGCGTGGCGTGCCGGTGACGGTGGAGACCTGTGTGCAATATCTCTGGTTTGCGGCGGAAGAAATTCCAGACGGAGCGATGGAGTTCAAGTGCGCGCCGCCGATCCGCGGGAGGGCCAATCGCGCGGCGCTGTGGGCTGCGCTCGAAGAGGGGCTGATTGACCTGGTGGCGACCGACCACTCGCCCTGCTTGCCGGAGATGAAGCGGCGCGAGGAGGGCCGCTGGGACGCCGCCTGGGGCGGGATCGCCAGCCTGGGACTGGCGCTGCCGGTGCTGTGGACGGCCATGGAGCGCCACGGCATTGGATTGGAAGACGGAATGGAACGGGTGGGCAAATGGATGGCCGCCGGTCCTGCGCGGCTGGCCGGCCTGACGGGACGAAAAGGGGCGCTGATAGCCGGCGCGGATGCGGATATTGCGATCTTCGATCCAGACGCAGCCTGGACGGTTGCGCCCCAAGACCTGCGCTTTCGCCACAAGCTCTCGCCCTACCTGGGCACAGCGCTGCGCGGACGGGTGCGCGAGACCTGGCTGCGCGGGGAACGGGTCTTCGCTGCGGACGGGATTGTTGGCCAGCCGCGCGGCAGAGAGCTGGTGCGCCCATGAAGGAGCGCGCGCTGCGAGCCATCGCCGAGTGCAGACTGATCGCCGCCATGACCGAGGAGCCGGGCCGCATCACGCGGCGATTTCTTACCCCGCCCATGCGCCAGGTTCATGCGCATCTGCGCGCGCGGATGGAGGCGCTTGGGATGACCGTCCATCTGGATGCGGCGGGGAATCTGCGCGGACTGTCGCAACCGGCCGGCGCAGGCAGCAGGCGGCTTCTGCTTGGATCGCACATTGATACGGTGCCCAATGCCGGCGCGTTCGACGGCGTGCTGGGCGTGACGTTGGCGCTCGAGTGGGTGGGCATTGCGCAGAAACTCGGGCTGACTTTGCCAATGGAAATCGTCGCCTTCTCGGAAGAGGAAGGCGTGAGGTATGGTGCGCCGTTTCTGGGCAGCCGCGCCGTGGCGGGACGGTTCGACCCCGCATTGCTCAAGCTGACCGACATGGAAGGCATTCCGATGGAAGCGGCTATGCGCGCCTTCGGCCTGAACCCTGCGAAGATCGGCGAAGCCGCCATGGATGCGGATGCGCTGGGCTTTATTGAGATTCACATCGAGCAGGGGCCAGTGCTTGAGGCGGAGAATTTGCGGGTTGCCGCAGTGACAGCAATTGTGGGTCAGACGCGGCTCAACCTGACCTTTGCCGGCCAGGCCAATCACGCCGGCACAACGCCGATGCACTTGCGCCGCGACGCGCTGGCCGGCGCCGCGGAGTGGATTGCTGCGGTCGAGGCGTGTGCGCGGCGAACCGACGGACTGGCGGCCACAGTGGGCCGCCTGAGCGTGGAACCAAATGCGGGCAACGTGGTTCCGGGAGTGGCGCAGGTGAGCCTGGACCTGCGCCATGCACGCGATGCGGTGCGCGCCTCTGCACTGGAAGAACTTGCAACGAAGGCCGGCGCGATTGCCGCCGAGCGGGGACTTTCGCTCGAGCGGACGGACCGGCTCGACCAGCCTGCGGTGCCCATGGACGAGCGGCTGACGGCATTCCTGACCGATGCAATCGAGGCGGCCGGACTTCCTGCCAAGGCCATGGCGAGCGGCGCGGGACACGACGCCATGGTGATGGCCGGCAGGGTGCCGACGGCGATGCTCTTTGTGCGCAGCCCCGGCGGCATCAGCCATCACACCGCGGAGACAGTCCTCGAAGAAGACGTGGAAGCAGCTCTCGATGTGGGCCGCGCGTTTCTGCTGCGCCTGGCGAGCGAAGTTGGGTAGAATGCTCAAACGAGGTCAACTTTGCATCATTTGGGATTGACACGAAGCAGCCTGAAGCACGATCACCTGCTGCACACGCCGAACACCTTCATCCGCACGCCGCTGCCCGGCGCCGCGGACGTGGATTTCGTGGTCCACGTTGCGCCGCAGCTGGGCGCGCGCTTCACGCAGATGACGGCGGAGTTTGCACAGGATGGAACGCTGGGGCCCGCGCCGGCACAGCGTTTCATCTATGTGCTCGAAGGCGAGTTGAAACTGACGGCGGGCGGCAAGGAACACAGCCTGAAACCGGAGGGATTTGCGTTTCTGCCGCAGGGCGCGGCGCACGCAGTGCGCGCGGTGACTGCCTCGCGCGCCGCGGTCATCGAAAAACCGTATGAGCGGGTTGCCAGCGAAGTTCACGTGGCGGAGATCGTAGTTGGAACGGAAGCCGCCGTTGCACCGGTTGCGCTGATGGGCGATGACGCGCTTCGCGTGCGCTCGTTGATGCCCGACGGCCCGGCCTACGACTTTGCGGTGAACACCATGACCTACGATCCCGGCGCGGCGCTCAGTAAGGTGGAGGTGCACATCATGGAGCACGGCCTGCTGATGCTGGAAGGCGGCGGCATCTACCGGCTTGGCGACTCGTGGTATCCGGTGCAGGCGGGCGACTTCATCTGGATGGGCGCATACTGTCCGCAGTGGTTCGGCGCGCTCGGCAAGCATCCGGCCAAGTACTTGATCTACAAAGACTGGCGCAGCCATCCGCTGGGAGAGTAACGCACAACGTGGCTGTTCATCCCCAACTCGATATTGACCGGCTTACCGCAGAGTTGGCCGCGCTGGCCGCGATCTCTGAGGCCGAGCCGCCGGTGGTGACGCGTGTCGTCTTCACGGAAGCCGACCTGCGGGCGCGCGAATATGTGAAAGGACTCTGCGCGGATGCGGGACTCGCATTGCAGGTGGATGCCATCGGCAATACGTTTGCACGATGGGACGGCGCAGAGCCGGAGCTGGCGCCCATCGGCACCGGTTCGCACATCGATGCGATTCCCAATGCGGGCTCCTATGACGGAACGGTTGGCGTACTGGGAGGACTGGAAGCGATTCGCTCGCTGCAGCGCGTGGGTTTTCGTCCGCGCCGCGCAGTCGAACTGGTGATCTTTACCGCCGAGGAGCCGACCCGCTTTGGCATTGGCTGCCTGGGCAGCCGCATGATGGGCCATGTGCTCGCGCCGGCGGCAGCGCTGGCCCTGCGCGACAAGCAGGGCAATGGCCTGGAGGAGCTGCGCAGCCAGGCTGGATTTGCCGGGGCGCTGGAATCGGTCGCCGTGCATGCGGAGCGCTTTCACCAATTTGTGGAGCTGCACATTGAGCAGGGACCCTTGCTGGAGCAGGAGGGTATCGACCTCGGCCTGGTGACGCACATCGCCGCGCCGGCCAGCTTGCGCATCAACATTGAAGGCGAGGGCGGGCACGCCGGCGGCAAGCTGATGCCGGGCCGTAAAGACGCGCTGGCCGCGGCGGCCGAGTTGATTCTCGCGCTTGAAGTGGCCGCCAAATCCACCGGCGCAATCGATACGGTCGCGACAGTCGGCGTCTGTGAGGTCTTTCCCGGCGCGGTCAACAGCATTCCCTCGCGGGTGCGGCTGGAGACGGACATCCGCGACATCGATGGCGCGCGGCGCGACCGCGTGCTCGGCGCTCTGCACGAAGCCTGCGGCGATGTGGCCGCGCGGCGAGGCGTCATCATCACCACCGACTTGGTCAACGCCGACCCTCCCACTGCATGCGATCTCGCGATTGTTGCCGTGATGGAGACCTCTGCCGCCGAAGCGGGACGGAGTTGCAAGCGAATGGTTGCCCGCGCTTATCACGATTCGTCCTTCGTGGCCTGCATCGCTCCCGTGGCCATGCTTTTCATTCCCTGCCGCGGCGGCGTCAGCCACCGGCCCGACGAATACGCGTCGCCGGAGTGGATTTCGGGCGGCGTGGACGTGCTGGCGCGGACCCTGGCGCACTTGGCCGGCTGAACGATTCGCTAGGAAAGCGGGGCGAGCCGTTGTATGCTATGCCTCAACCCGTACGAGTTTGAAGGCTTCCCCAACCATGAGCACGAGCGACACAACTCGCATCGTTGGCGCCCCTGTACATCGCAAGGAGGGCGTGGACAAGTTGCTGGGCCGCGCGCGCTATGTGGACGACATGGAGCGCGAAGGCATGAGGCATGGAACTACGGTTCGCAGCACCATTCCGCGCGGCTTCATTCGCTCCATCGCCTTCGACCGGCGCATCGACTGGACGGAGTTCACCGTCGTCACCGCCGCCGACATTCCCGGCAAGAATCACATCCAGCTGATCTTTGCCGACCAGCCTTGTCTCGCTGACGGCGCGGTGAACCACTGCGACGAGGCCATTGTGCTGTTGGCGCACCCAGACAAGCACAAGCTGCGCGAAGCGGCTGCCGCCGTGAAGATCGAGTATGAGCCGCTACCTGCGATCTTCACCATCGAAGAGAGCGAACAGCAGGGCGTGATTGTGCGGGGCACGGACAATCTGATCAAAAGCTTCCTGCTTGAGAAAGGCGACGTCGATTCTGCATGGGCAAATGCTGCGCACATCGTCGGAGGCGAATATCGCACCGGCGCGCAGGAGCATCTCTACATTGAAAACAACGGTATGATCGCGGAGTGGAGTGCAGCCGAGGGCGTCACGGTATGGGGATCGCTGCAGTGCCCTTTTTATGTGCACAAGTCTCTGCTCGCCGTCTTCGATTTGCCCGAAGACAAAGTGCGCGTGATTCAGACAGAGACCGGCGGGGCCTTCGGCGGCAAGGAGGATTTTCCCTCGATCCTCGCGGCCCACGCGGGTTTACTGGCCATGAAGAGCGGCCGTCCCATCAAGATGGTCTACGACCGCATGGAAGACCTGGCCGCTACTACCAAGCGCCATCCGTCGCGCATTCGCCATCGCACCGCGCTTGACAAGGACGGAAAGCTGCTGGCCATGGACATCGACGTGGCCACGGATGGCGGTGCGTATTCGACGCTGTCTTCTACCGTGCTGTCGCGCGCTACGCTGCATTCACCGGGCCCCTACGTTTGCCCCAATGTGCGCGTACGGTCCCATTCGTGGGCCACCAACACCGTCCCCTACGGCGCATTCCGCGGCTTCGGTGCACCGCAGGCAATCTTCGCGGTCGAGCGGCACATGGATGAGGTAGCCGCCGAGATTGGCATGGACCCCATCGAACTACGGCGCAGGAATTTTCTCCACGGCGGCGACACCACCGCAACCGAGCAGGTGATGCGCGAACCGGTCATCCTTGAACGACTGCTCGACCGCGCACTCGGCGAGAGCGACTATTACGCGCGGCGCTCGCGATTTGCGCGCGACAACCCAAGCTCCGCAGTCAAGCGCGGCATGGGGATCGCCGCTTTTTATCACGGCTCCGGATTCACCGGCTCCGGCGAGCGCTATTTGAATTCACTGGCCGGCGTGGATGTGACGCTCGAGGGCAAAGTGCGCGTGCTGGTATCGAGCACGGAGTTCGGCCAGGGCACAAACACCATTCTCGCGCAGATTGCGGCCGAGGCCATCGGCGTTGACTACGACGATGTGGTGATGGCGCCGGCGGATACCGGCATCGTTCCCAACAGCGGGCCGACCGTTGCCTCGCGCACTTCGATGGTGGTGGGACGCCTGATTGAACGCGCCGGAGCGCAGCTTGTCGCCATGCTGCGCGAACAGGACGGGCTGGGCGAGCATTTCACGCGCGAAGAATTCTTTGCCGCATGCGAGCGTCATCGCGCCGCGCAGGGCGAGGTTCGCTCGCTCTGCCGTTACGAGGCGCCGGCCAACATCTTCTGGGACGATCGAAAGTATCGCGGCGAGGCCTATCCCGCGTATGCCTGGTCTATTCATGTTGCGCAGGTGGCTGTTGACACGGTCACTTACTCCGCGGAGGTGGAGAATTTCTGGGCCGTGCAGGAGGTGGGCCGCGTGCTCAATCCCGTGCTTGCCGGCGGACAGATCGAAGGCGGCGTCGCGCAGGGCATTGGCTACGCTCTTTACGAAAAGGTGGTTTTGCAGAATGGTCACATGGCCAACAATCAGATGACCAACTACATTATGCCCACGGCCGAAGATGTGCCGCCGATACACGTCTTCTTCGAAGAGATCCCTTTTCAACATGGAGCCTATGGTGCCAAGGGCATTGGTGAACTGCCGCACGATGGGCCCGCGCCGGCGATTCTGAATGCGATTCGCGATGCGACAGGCGTCGGATTTTGTGCCATTCCGCTGCTGCCGGAAGATTTATTCGCGAAGCTGGCCGCGCCCGAGACCGTTGCGGAGGGCGCTGCCTTATGAGCAACTGTGGTTCCTCCATCCGTTTCACGATCAACGGCCGGCAATGCGTTGTGCAGACGCCGCCCATGAAGCGCCTGCTGGATGTGCTGCGCGAAGACCTGCATTTGACCGGGACCAAGGAGGGATGCGGTGAAGGCGAATGCGGCTCCTGCTCGGTGCGCATGAACGGCGAACTGGTGAACAGCTGCCTGGTTCCCGTGCTGCAGGCCGAGGGCGCAACGATTCAGACTGTCGAGGGACTGGCAGTGGATGGAAGACTGCATCCGCTGCAACAGGCGTTCCTTCACCGCGGAGGAGCGCAGTGCGGCATTTGCACGCCGGGCATGCTGATGGCCGGGGCGCAACTGCTCTCCATCAACCCGCATCCGACGATGGGAGAAATTCGCGAAGGCCTTGCCGGCAATCTCTGCCGATGTACGGGATTCATGCGCATCTTCGAGTCAGTAATGGCTGCCGCGGCGCAAGACTATGCACCCTCAACCGCGCGGGCGGCCGATGCGCGGTAACGCTGAAGCGCATGAGATGGTGGCGCCGGGCAGCTTGGCCGCGGTGCTCAAATTGCTTGCCGACGCACCGGGCGAGTGGACCCCGATTGCCGGAGGCACCGAGCTGATGGTGGCGCACGCAGCAGGCCGGCTGGCGCCGCAAAAGCTGGTCAGCCTGTGGGGCATTCCCGAGTTGCGCTTCATCAAGACCGGCACGGAGAGCATCTCGATTGGCGCGGGTGCAACTTTTCGCGATCTGCGTGCGCGCGCGGATATTGCCGCCGAGTTGCCGCTGCTGGCAAAGGCCGCAGGCTGGATCGGCTCCATTGCCAATCAGAGCCGCGCCACCGTTGGCGGCAATCTGGTGAACGGATCGCCCGCCGCGGACTCTTCACCAGCGCTGCTGGCCTACGACGCGGAGATTGAACTGATCTCAACGCGCGGCAGCCGCCGCATTTCGTATTCGAGCTTTCATACTGGATATAAGCGCAATGTACTTGCGCCCGACGAGTTGCTCTTCGCGGTGCATATGCCGCTTCGCTTCGCGCGGCATCGGAAGTACCTGCGCAAGGTGGGAACGCGGCGCGCCATGGCCATCTCAAAGGTTGCAATGGCCGCGACTGCACTCGTTGAAGACGGCGTGATCGGTGAGATTCGCGTTGCCGCGGCCAGCCTAGCGGCATTTCCCGCGCGGTTATGCCAAGTGGAGTCCGCGCTGCTGGGCCAGCCGATCGACGCACGCACTATGGAAATTGCACGCCGTGCCCTGCTGGCAGAGGTGAAGCCCATTGACGACATTCGCTCCACAGCGGAGTATCGCAAGCGTGTGGCCGCCAACCTGCTGGAGGAGTTCCTGAACGAGTTGCGCGCGGAGGCGCCGGCCAAGTGAACGCTGCGCTCTCATCCTGGAATGAAGCCGAACCGAAAGGGGCGTTCGATGCGATGCTGGCCTGCTGCGGCGCGCGGCGATGGGCGGAGGCGATGGTGGCACTGCGGCCCATCGGCAGCGTGCTTGAACTGAGCGCGGCTGCCGATCACATCTGGAGCACGATGGAGGAGGCCGACTGGATGCAGGCATTTGACTGCCATCCGCGCATCGGCGAGCGCACGGCTCCCCATGCATCGCAGAAGTCCGCTGCATGGTCTCGGCAGGAGCAATCGAGGGCAAGCAGCGCGGCCGAGCGTGTGCTTGCTGAACTCGCAGCCGGTAATGCACTCTATGAGCAGCGATTCGGCTTTACTTATATTGTGTGCGCCACGGGCAAGAGCGCGGAAGAGATGCTGGCAATCCTAATTCGCCGGCTGGCGAGCGACCGCGCGGCTGAGATGCGCGAGGCGGCGGATCAGCAACGGCAGATCACGCAGATTCGTCTGGGAAAGTGGCTTGTGGAATGAGTGCAATTACGACGCACGTGCTGGACGCGGTCCTAGGCAAACCGGCCGCCGGCATTGCTGTTCGCCTGGAGAAGCAGCAGGGATCAGCGTGGATCGTGATCCGCGAGAGCTCAACGGATGCCGATGGGCGCTGCCGCGATCTTGCGGCCGACGCATTGGAAGGGCTCTACCGGCTCACGTTTGCGACAGGCGGATATCTAGTCCGGTCGGGCCGCGGCAGTATCTATCCTGAGATTTCAATTTCATTTCTCTGCGATGGAGAGGCGCACTATCACTTGCCCCTTTTGTTGAGCGACAACAGCTATACAACCTATCGAGGGAGCTGACCTATGGCAAGGCTGGGCGAGAATCACTACGGCAAATCGCGGGTGCGGCTGTCGCGCATCACGCGGCATGGAGAGCAGCATGAGTTCAACGAATGGACTGTGCGCGTGCTGCTGACGGGGGATTTTGAAACGAGTTTTACCGAAGCGGATAACAGCAAAATCCTGCCCACGGACACGATGAAGAACACGGTCTTCGCGGTGGCGCGCGATTCAAAGGCGGTAACGATCGAAGAATATGCGATCGAACTGGGCGACTATCTGCTCAACAATAATCGGCAGGTGGCGAAAGTCAGCGTGCAGGTGGATGAGAAGGCCTGGGAGCGAATGGTGACCGACGGCGTGGCCGAGGCTACCACATTCAAACTCGGCGGCCCGGAACTGCGCACGGTGCACGCGGTGCGCGAAAAGGGTGGCGCATGGCGAATCACTTCCGGCGTGGATGGGCTGGTGATCTTGAAGACGACAAAATCCGCTTTTACCGGTTACATCAAAGACCGGCTGACCACGCTCAAACCAGCCACCGACCGCATCTTCGGCACCAGCGCTACGGTCACATGGGAGTATGGCGAAGGATCGCCGCAGCACGCCCAGGTTCGGGCGCGCGTAATTGCAGCGCTGCTTAAGGAGTTTGCCGCGCATGACAGCATGAGCGTGCAGCACACGCTCTTCAACATGGGCAAGGCCGCGCTGGAAGCAGCGCCGGAGATTGCGCGCGTCACGCTCACCATGCCCAACCTGCACCACCTGCTTGCCGACCTGAGCCCCTTCGGACAGGACAATCCCAACCATATCTTCGTTCCCATCGATGAGCCGCACGGGTATATCGAGGCCACCATCGAGCGGTGAGATCTATTGGATCTGTTCGAGATCCACCGGCTCATCGATGTCCACTTCCCCGCCCAGGAACGGAACGGAAACCAGCAGGCAGGGTGGATGGGCCAGCAACGCGCGTGCGCCCTTGTCGCCGCGGAGGGCGCGGAGATGGGCGAACACCGCGCGCGGAAATATGGCCGGAATGCCGAGCACGCCCGCATAGGCTGAAGCCACAATCGAGGGCTCGACCTGTGCGGCGAACGATTCCATCAGCGTGCGCAGGTGTTCGGTGGTGAGACGGGGCTGATCGCAGGCCAGGATCATTGTGGCTGCCGCGTCGGGTACAGCTTCATCAAGCGCGTCGAGCCCGGCATGAATGGAAGTGGAGATGCCCTGCTCCCAATGCTGATTGAACACGGGATTCGAAGGGCGCAAGGCAACCGAGGCGGAGATGATTTTGAAGTTGGCGCCGAGCACGGCGAACACCGGAGCCGCGCCCGCTTCGCTGGCCAGGCGGATGGCACGCTCGAGCAATGTTTCTCCGCCGTGCACCAGCAACTGCTTGGGCTGGCCGAGGCGGAGACTTGCGCCCGCGGCCAGCACAATGGCGGATACAGCGGCGTTCACGGCTGCGCCTCAGTGTCCGGCTGGAGCATGAGCACAAGGACAATCCCCACCACAGCGAACGTCCGGAAGGCCGCCTCCTGCCCATTCCATGTATGCGACTGCCACATGAGGAACCACTCCGCGCCAATCGAGAGAAAGGCGACCAGCCACATGAGCATGGAAAGAGTGAGCGCCATGACCGGCACGCGCTTGGCCGTGTTGAATCGCGCGACAGGAAGCGACAAGGCGCGCAGCAGCCGCACGACGCCCCACCATAGCAGGACGGTGGTGACGATCTCCCACGCAATGATTCCGATGTAAAACGCCAGGTGAAAGGAAGGTGAGAAGATGGCCCTACCCATCCCGTGATTGCCGGGAAATGTCGAGTCCATGGACAGCACGTGGCGAACAAACTGGTAGTTCGAGTCGAAGTCGGTGAGGTTATTGAATACAACGAGCGAATAAAACAGGGCGACCCCTGCCAGCAGCAGTATCTTCGCCGCGCGTGTGATCATCGTCTCCCCTGTCGGTTCATGCGCACTGAGAGCAGAAATAGTTGCATCCTGGGCCAATGCTAACTCGACTGGCAAAGAAGACCAAAGAAAAACTCCTCCTGCGCATGCTAAATTCAAATGCAAATGACTACGCACCCATCACCAGACCAGAATCTCGCCGCGCTGGGGTACACGCTGCCTCCGGCGCCCGCTCCGGGCGGTAATTACGTTTCCTCCAAGCAGGTGGGCTCAATTGTCTACCTCTCCGGAGTCGTTTCAACCAACGCAGATGGCATCATCACCGGGACCGCCGGGCTGGACAGCACGATCGAACACGGCTACGCGGCAGCCAGGGCATGCGCACTCACGCAACTGGCGGTGCTCAAGCGCGACCTGGGATCGCTCGATCGCGTGGCTGAGGTGCTGACCGTGAACGGTTACGTGAACGCTGTGCAGGGATTTCCGGACGCGCCCGCCATCATCAACGGCTTTTCCGATCTGCTGGTCAAGGTGTTTGGCGAGGCGGGGCGCCACGTGCGCGCGGCGGTTGGACTGAATGCCCTGCCGCGCAACGCGCTGGTGGAGGTTCAAATGACGGTGAGGGTGAAGGAATCATGACCGAGCACAAGCTCTCCGCCGAGCCGACGCATTCCGTATGGGACCGCTCGCTTCCGCCCCGGCTACGCATCGAGCCGGGCGACGAGGTCGCGTTCGAGTGTGTAGATGCGAGCGGCGGCCAGGTGCAGCCGGGCATGACGACTGCTGAGTTCCTCGCCATTGATCGCACGCGCATTCACGCGCTCACCGGGCCCGTGTTGGTGGAAGGGGCGGAGCCGGGCGATGTGCTGGAGATCGATGTGCTGTCCACGCGGCACGGCGGCTGGGGATGGTCGAGCGTCATCGAAGGTCTGGGATTTCTGAAGGAACGCTTTCACGAGCCGTACCTTTTTCATTGGCAGCTTGACGGGGAATCGACCAGCTCGCTTGCTCCTGCGGTGGTTCCGGTGCGGCCGTTTTTAGGCGTCATGGGCGTGGCGCGCGCTGACGACAGATCATTCCGCACGCGTCCGCCGGGCCCTTTCGGTGGCAATCTGGATGTGCGCGAACTGTGCGCAGGTTCGCGGCTTTACCTGCCGGTGTTCAACCACGGCGCGCTTTTCAGCTGCGGCGATGGCCACGCGGCGCAGGGCGATGGCGAGGTGTGCATCAACGGCATCGAGTGTCCGCTGGACGTGACGCTGCGCTTCCGGCTGCACAAGCAGCGGCCGCTCGCGGGCCCGATTGTCGAGGCCAGTGAGGTTGCCGCGCCCGATTCGACAGCCGACGCGTGGGTGGTGGTGGAAACGGGAACCGACCTGGCCGCGGCCGCACGCGCTGCGACCGGCCGCATGATCGACTTGCTCGTCAGCCGCTGGGAATTCTCGGAGATGCACGCCTACATTCTGTGCAGCGTTGCTCTCAAGCTCCGTCTCAGCCAGGTGGTGAACGAACCCGTCTATACCGTGAGCGCGGCGCTGAGCAAGCAGATTCTGCCAGGGCGGGAGCTCTTCCCAACTCAATGACGATCAACGATCCTGAAGTAGTGGCGGAACTCAGCGCGCTCTATCCACGCTATGAGCAAGCGCTCGTCCACAACGATGTGGGTACGGCTGCGCGAGGGCTGGCGTATTGTGCAGGCCCATGTCTCGCTTTTGCCGCAAGCGTGACGGACTGCCAGGAACAAAACCACAATCAGCTAGGCTGAGAGCGTGACGGTCAACTGCTCGACAGGCGACGCATGGAACGCGGCTTCGAGACTCTGCGAGTCGGCAAAAAGCTTGCCCATGACGTGACGTCCCGGGAAATTGAGGCGCAACTTCGTTTCAGCAAACGGCCATGGCGCAAGGTGGAAATGGCGCGGCCCAATGGGCAGGACCTTCACCTCTGCTGTGCCGCCATTATTGAGCGGCAGTGGATGCAGCAAGTGAGCCGGCGCGGCAAAGGCAACGCAGGTGAGCAGCGAAAGATTGTCGCAGGCCTGCAGAAGGTGGAAGTGTTCTGTGATTGTTTCGTACGACATCTCGGGCCAGGTCAGTGTTGCGTCCTCAGCGATGTCCGTGAGCAGTTTGTCCTGATACCCCTGTTGCCGGGCGAGAAATGCGTCCAGCAGCTCCAGGCCCTCGGGCGCAATGGTCGAGCGGTCGGCATGCACGCTAAGCAGGTTATAGGTATGCATGGAAATCAGCACGCCGGCGTAGGGATCCTCTTCTGCAATGATGCGCACGGCGCGGTCGCGCACGGCAAGATACTCTTGCAGGTCGATCTCTTCAAATGCGGAATACTTGCCGACAAGCTCCGTGGAAAAGGCCGAAGGCTTTCCCTGTTGCGTGATGGAAGGATGCGCGTCGCGCGTTGCCCAACCGTCGTCGTGGCAGGCGATTCCCTTGAGCACACGCGCACGCGGCTCCGGCCTGCGGAACTGTGCATTGCCCCACGCGGCGGCGAAATCTCCCGCCAGGCGCGCGTGGTCAGTGTGCGTAATCAGCCACCAGCCTGTTTCCGATTCCATGCGTAACATCGGCCTTCTCCTTATCCCTCCAGCTGCGGCAGGCTTGACTCATGCCAGTTGTGCAGCGCCAGCCACTCAAGGAACATGACGAAAAAAAAGAAACTGAAGCCCAGCACCGTCGCGGCAAAGACAAGTGCGAACAGATAACTGGTTTCCATCTGATTGCTGGCGTAAATGATTGCGTAACCCAGGCCGCCCTCGCCCACGCGCGTGGAGCCCGCGAACAGCTCTCCGGTGATGCCGCCAATGACGCTGATGCCCGCCGAGATGCGAATGCCGGTGAAGAGATTGGGCAACGCATTGGGCAAGCGCAGCCGAAAGAGAACCTGCGCCGGAGTTGCCTTGTACATGAGAAAAAGATGAATCAGGTTTTCATCCACACTGATCAGGCCCTGCGTGGTGTTAGCGATGATGGGTGCGAGGCAGATAATGAAGGTGACGATGGTGACGGAGAAGATCCCAGCGCCGGCCCAGTTGATGATGAGCGGAGCAATGGCCACGATGGGCACCGTTTGCAGCAGAATGGTGTAAGGGTAGAGCAGTTGCCGCAGCCAGCGCCACTGAGCGAAGACCATGGCCGCGGCCACGCCCGCGACAATGCTGGCCAACAAGCCGCCGGCTGCTTCTTCAGTGGTAATCAGCAGCGAATTGACGAGCGACGGAAACCGATCGTGCAAAGCACGGGCCACGACTAGCGGACCGGGAAGAATGTAAGGCTGCAGGTGATTTAGGCTCACCAGCGCCTGCCACAGGCCAACCAGGCAGGCAAAGACGATTATGCTTTTGATAGCCATCAGGCCCTGGCGCTTCATCCCTGATACACCCCCCGCAGCAATCGCGAAGCCTGCGTGACCTGTTCCTCGAATGCCTTCGATTCGCGCGTCTTGGCGGTGCGCGGCCACGGCAGCTCGACCTTTGCATCGTGCGCCACACCTCCGGGGTGTGCGGCAAGAATCACCACTCGCGTCGACAGAAAGACGGCTTCCGCCACGGAATGCGTGACGAAAAGAACCGTCCATTTGTGTTCGCCGTAAAGGCGCAACAGCTCTTCGTTCAGGCGGTCGCGCGTCATTTCGTCGAGAGCGGCAAAGGGCTCATCCATCAGCAGAATACGCGGTCTGCTGACCAGCGCGCGGGCAATCGAGGCGCGCATTTTCATGCCGCCAGAGAGTTGGCGCGGAAAGCGCTTGGCAACATGAGACAGGCTGACCAATTCGAGCATCTGTGCCACGCGCTCTTTGCGCGCAGGCCGCGCCGCGTGTTCCAACTCCAACCCGAGACCGACATTCTGCTCCACAGTTCGCCAGGGCAGCAGCGTTGCATCCTGAAAGATGAAGCCCACCTGCTCGCGCGCGTTTTCCGGCGTCATGCCATTCACGCGCACCGTGCCCTCGCTGACCGGGCTCAGCCCTGAAACCAGCTTGAGCAGCGTAGATTTACCACAGCCCGAGGGGCCGAGGAAAGTGACAAACTCGCCGCGTTCCACGGTAAGAGAGATGCTTTCTACGGCGACGGCCGCATTGCGATAGCGCTTGGTTACGCCGCTGAGGGCGATCTCAGGAATCGTTTGTGGGGCCACAGTTACCATCCTGGCTCTCCTGCCACCGGCAGGTAGATTGCAGAGGGGTGCGCGGCTGAATGCAGCGCCTGTTGGGTTGATCGCGCCCAACTCCAGTTGTCCGCGTCTTGCGGCGGAACGGCGGTGGATGGGTTGCGATCATAAAGCGGGAACGCGGAGCTTGCGATTTCCAGGCGCAGGCATTCGCCGGGAGAGAGGACGAATGACACCGGCTCCAGCGTGAACTCCCACGCATGAATACGATCGGCTGCGTAGCCTTCATCGCAAAACAGCCACGCGCTACGCGCGATGCCGATAGAAAGAAACTCCGCGCGGCCAGTGGGTGTTACGCGCACAAGCTTGGCGGTGAAGTCGGCGTTTGCGGCTGAGGTGGCGGCAAAAAGCGTGATGCGCGGATGGCCGAAGATCTCCATCTCACGCAGGATCGGCGCAGAGGTGTAGACGAGCAGGTTGTTGCCCATCTCGATACTTGCCTGATCGAATGGGCCGCTCAGCGCCTGCGGGCCGCCGGGCGCTGGCACGGGCACTTCCGGATCGTAGACAAAGACATCGCGCGGCTCTTCGTTTGGGGGTGGCGTTGCCGCCAGGGCGCCATCACCCTTGCGTGAATTGGCATTTCCGTCGCTCCGCAGATAGAGCGGATACGCAGCAGCGGATGGCCACTCGGCAGCGGCGCGCCAGTCGTTTGGACCGAGCGCAAAGTAGCGGATGCGCGGCTCACTGGTGAAGGACGACGAGTCCTTGAGCCAACGATCGAACCATCGAAGAAGGATCGCATCCGTGTTCAGATTGGCGGTCTCGCCAAGATTCACGTCGCCTACTCGATCGCCCCACGGGATATGCACCCATGGGCCGGCAATCAGGTATTGGTTGTCGCGAGCCAACGCGCTGCCTGCATGGTTCCGCAGTGCCAAGTAGCCGGCGATGGAGCCTTCGAGATATGTATCGAACCAGCCGGAGATGTGCAGCGCGGGGACCAGAATCCGATCGAGCCGCGTGCTGATATCGAGGCTGGACCAATACTCCCCGGGCTCGCGATGCGCGAACCAATCGCGCACATAACCGGGCAACTCCGGGTCTGCAATGGCGGGGTGGCCGGTGTACGTAACCTGCGTTGCCTGTGCGCGGATGTTGGCCCATGCGGCCTCCAGTCTATCGCTTGCCTCGCGCAGGCCCAGGCGGCGCGCATCTTCGCGCAACATCTGCACACCCCATCCGAGGGACGAACTTAGCCGCAGCACGCCGTGATGATAGAACCAGCCGTGATAGAGATCCGCCGCGCTCATGTGCGGCGCAATGCATTGCAATCCTTCCGGCTGCTCGGCGGCCGCAAGAAACTGCGTGGTGCCCTGGTAGGAGAAGCCATACATGCCGATGCGGCCGTTGCACGCGGCGTGCGTGCGCAGCCAGGCGATGGTCTCGGCGCCGTCGCGGCCCTCGTGGCGGAAGGGATAGAAGACGCCCTCCGAGCCGCCGCGGCCGCGCACATCCTGGATGACCACGTGATAGCCGTGCCGCGCAAACCACACGGGGTGCGCATACACAACCGTCGAAGCAATGTCGCGCCCATAGGGCTGGCGCATCAACAACGTGGGCCACGGCCCTTCGCCCGCGGGGTAGTAGTGGTCGGAGACGAGCGCGGTTCCGTCTGTGAGGTGGCACTGAACTCCGCGCTCCAGGCGAACTCCTTTGCCACAGTCAACGAGCGCCCCGCCGCCTTCTCTCATGCTCACGCTCCGTGCCTCGGCTCGAAGTTCAGCATGGCGACAAGGATCTCCGCGATGCGCGCAGCCGCTTCATTGGACCAGCGCTCGCCGTTCTGCGCCGTTGCCGGCGAAGGGTCGCCCATGACGCCGCTTGGCGATATGTCCTTGGTGAGCCAGGCGAAGTTGGCCGACGAGCCTTCGGGTTTGAGCAGCTCCGGTTGATCGACACGGGCAATGTAGTTCGCGGTGTACTCCGCTGGATGCACAAGCTCCGGCGTGGCGTGGAGCAGGTATGCCGTTTCGATCTCGCCGGCGTGGAAGCCGTAGGTGCGCTCCTGCGCGCTCACGCCTTCAAACGCAGCGCCAGGCGAGCCGAAAAGCGAGAAGGTGCGCAGGCCGAACTCCGCGCGCAGATCGCGCGCCAGCACATCGACGAGCGAGGTGTTTCCGCCGTGGGTGTTGTAGAGAGCCAGTTTTTTGAAGCCGCTTGCGGCGATGCTTTCACCCAGGTCGCGCACCACGGCCAGAAAGGTTTGCGCGCTGACCGAAAGCGTTCCCGGAAATCCCACATGCTCGTTGCTCTTGCCGTAGCAGATGGGCGGCAACGCGTAGACGGGCAGCTCTGCAGGAAGCAGCGTGAGAGCCTTACCCAGCAGCAGATTGTTGATCAGCGTGTCAGTGGCCAGGGGGAGATGATGGCCGTGCTGCTCGATGGCTGCTGTGGGCAGAACCAGCAGCGTCGACTCGCGCGGCAACGCGTCCACCTGCTTCCAGGTGAGGTAAGCAAAGTTGCGCGCATCGGGAATCCAGGTCTTCATTGGGTTACCACCTGCTTGCGAAAACTGATCATCTTGCCGGGATTCAGCAGGCCTCGCGGATCGTACTTCTGCTTGGCGAGCAGTTGAATATTATCGGTGCGAAAACGGCCGCCGTCTTCCAGGCAATTCACGTGCGGATTGGCCACAAACACGCCAATCTCGCGGCAGTAGGCAATCATTTCATTCAATCGCTCCTCGGTGGTGAAGCGCACGACGGGGATTGCGCCGGGAATCACGATTCCGTCGCCGTTCTTCATGAATTCGATGTGAAAGAGGATTTCATCGCCGTAGCGGGCGCGCAGCAGGCGGAACTGCGTTTCGCAATTGTCCGGCGAGAAGCCGCATTGCAGATAGGTGAAGGCGGGATCGGCCTTCATGGCCCACAGCGTGGTGTGGTTCCATGTGTAGTCGCTGAGCAGAGGCTGGGTGCGCGGGCCGGTGAATGCTCCCGAAAAGGTGACCTCTCCGCCGGCGACTTCGGCGGCCGCGCGCAAGGCTGCGGCCTGCGCAGAGGCAATCATCAGAAGCGCGAGCGCTTTGTCTTCGCGCACTACTTGTTTTATCGGAGTAAAGAAAGAGGGAATGGGCCATTCGAAGACGGTCGCCAGACGCTTGGTCCATGCAGAGCCTTTGGCGATGGCGCGGGTGAAGCGGAAGGCTTCTTCATATGTCTCGAAGGCCACGGTCAGCTGCGTCCACTCGACGGCCGGAGCGAGAGCGAACCAGATGCGGGTGAGCACGCCGTTGGTGCCCCAGGCGTGGAGGATCTCATGCACCGCCGCGCCTTCGTGCAGCACCACGCGCGGCTCTTCTTCCATGGTGACCACCTCAAAAGCACGCACGGTGTCGAAGTCGCGCAGACCGCCGTGCGCAACCGAGCCGATGCCGCCCGACCCGCCGGCAAGAAAGCCGCCTACCGTTGCTTTGGCCAGCGTGGACGGGTACATGCGCAGCTCCCACCCCTGCTTGCGCGCTTCGGTCTCGAGCACCGCCAGGCGCAGGCCCGGCTGGCAAACGGCCACGCCGCCGGCTGTGATCTCTTCCAGCTTGTCCATAAGCGAAAGGTCGAGAACGATGCCGCCATGGAGCGGAATGCACTGGCCGTAGTTGCCGGTGCCCGCGCCGCGCACCGTCACCGGCGTCTCACGCTTGCCGGCGAAGCGCAGAATGGCAACAACCTCGTGCACGCTGACCGGCTGCACCACCACGTCGCCGTTCTTGCCGGCCAGATGGCGGCGCAGTACGGGCGAATACCAGTAGAAGTCGTGCGACAGGCGCTCCACCACGGACCGCGCCGATAGTACGCGGGCGGGATCGGAGACAACTTCAGACAGTTCCGCTGCGAGTTCAGCCGGCATGACAGAAAGACCTCTTGAAAACCCGATCGAGCTTGCGTTCAGCTATGTGCGCTTGCGGGTGGACCAAAGGCGAAAGGCCCGCAGCATTTTGGGGTGAGTAAAGAGAGCATAGCATTGCTCTCGCAGCAGGGGGCCGTCGACTACGCAGGCCATATCGCTGCGCGCGGCCACCTCGGTTGCGGGAATGCGGATCTGGTTGCAATGACGATTCGCGTCTTCAATGGTGGCTCCATAGACCACGCGGTCTAGACCCGCCCACAGTGCCGCGCTCATGCACATGGGGCAAGGCTCGCAGGTGGTGTAGAGCGTGTAGCCGGAAAGAGAAAGCTGCCTGAGCCGCTTGGTCGCCCTGCGGATGGCGCGCACTTCAGCGTGGGAGCTGGGATCGAACTCCTGGGCCACCGCATTGAGCGCGCGCAGGAGCAGTTTTCTTGTTTTCGTATGAACGATGGAGGCGCCAAAGGGACGGGGGCGCGGGGTACCAAGGGAACGCGCGGTGAAGGCCGCGAGGCCGGCCATGCACTCCACGTCGAGTGCCGGCTCGGGTTCGGATGGAGTGCCTGGCGCGGCTTGCCGTCGTTTGCTGGTGCGAGGCGCGATGGCGGAATTAACTCCCATACTCGAACTTAGCATGGCTGCGGGCAGATGCGCGCCAGAAAACTCGCGTGGCGCTCACCCCGATTTTGACCGCATACAATCTTCCTATGAATAGGGACTCCTGGAGCATCCGCGCACTGCGCATGGCGCTGGCAGACGGAACGACAGAGCCTTCCGAACTGGCCCGGGCTGTGCTGCTGCGCTCCAGCAGGAACGCTGGACGCAACACCTATCTGTGGCAGGATGCGGCCTGGACGCTGGCCGAGGCTGCGCGCGCGGAAGCGATGCCGCGCGGCGCGGGAGGGGCGTTTGGCGACGGCCGAAACGCTCTGTGGGGGCTGCCCGTCTCCGTGAAGGATTGCTTTGACTTGGCCGGCGCGCCGACCAGCTGCGGCGTGCATTTCTATCGCGACCTCAACGGCGAGGCACAGCGCGATTCCTGGCTGGTGGAGCGGCTGCGCGCGGCCGGCGCGGTGATTACGGGCAAGACCCACCTGCATCCGCTGGCCTATGGCATCACCGGCGAGAATCCGGAGTTCGGCGACTGCGTGCAGCCGCGCGACGCGGGCGCGCTGACTGGTGGGTCATCCTCAGGAGCGGTGGCCAGCGTGCAAGAGGGCTCGGCCGTGGTGGCCATCGGCACGGATACCGGCGGCTCCATCCGCGTGCCCGCAGCGCTGGGCGGCTTGGCCGGCTATCGTGCTTCGCTGGGCCGCGGTGACTGGCGCGGCGGAGCGCATCTGGCGGGGTCCTTTGACACCATGGGCTGCATCTTACGCGACCTTGAGGATGCGCCGCTCGTGGCCGGTCTCTTTGCGGACGAGCCAACAGTCGATGTGCCGGCCTTCACCCGCTTCGGGGTTGTGGAGGACAGCTTCTTCCATGATTGCGAACCCGAGATTCTAGAGGGCCTGCATGCTACGGTTCGCGCATTGGAGGCGCTGGGCCTGCAACATGCACGCGTGGACGCAAGCTGGTGGGTGGAGTCGTTCGAAGTTTTCGCGCCCATCCAGGCGTGGGAGGCGGCGCGCATTCATGCCGGCTACTTCGATCGCTTTGAGGCCTCCATTCGCGAGCGGCTGGAGTGGGGCGCGGGCATCGGCGAGGCGGAGATCGCCGCGCTGCGCAGCAGGCATGCGGCATTCCGCGATCGCATGGACGCGCAGCTGGCGGAACACGAATTGATTCTGCTTCCGGCCACCCCCGTTGCCCGGCTGGCCGCGGGCGCGGATCACAGCAAAACGCGTGGCCGTCTGCTGCGCTACACCACGCCGTTCAGCCTGGCCGGGGTCCCGGTGGTCACTATCCCCTGCGCCGCCGGGGGCGTGCAACTTGCTGCCGCGCGGGGTTGCGACGAAGCGCTGCTGCAATTGGCCGCGCGCTACGCTGCCGGTGTGGCGAACGAAGAAGCACGTGGCCGGCAAGCCCCGCTGCCGCTAGCGTGATAACGTTCATTTCAAGGATGCCAAACTTCTCCTCGCCAAGAGGTCAGCATTGAGATTCAGCAGGTTCCTATCCTTTGCCGCGCTCTCTGTGTCGGCTGCTTTCGCAGTTATCCTTTGCGGCTGTCACAGTAGCCAACCCGCCGCGCCAAGCGGCCTCACGCCCATCCGCCTGCAACTGGACTGGTACCCGCAGCCCGAGCATGGCGGATTCTTCGCCGCCGAGCTGTTGGGCTACTACAAGGCCGAAGGCCTGGACGTGACCATGCTGCCGCTGACCCAGTACGGGAGCGCCGCGCAACTGGTCGCCACCGGGAAAGCGGATATTGGCCTGGGCTCAAGCGATGCGATTATCGAGTGGAACTCCAACGGCCTGCCGCTGGTTGCGGTCTCGGCCACCATGCAGCATGACCCGCAGGCGGTCATGGTGCACAAGGACTCGTCCATCCACGGCTTCAAGGACCTGGAGGGCCACACCATTGCCGCGCAAACCGGCGCCACCTGGCTCAAGTATGTGACCTCGCGCTACAACCTGCACCAGGTGCGCCAGGTTCCTTCCACATTTTCCATCGCCAACTTTCTGGCCGATCCCGGTTACGTGCAGCAGGTCTTCGTGACCAACGAGCCGTTCTTTGCCAGGCAGGCCGGCGCCGAGGTGCGCACGCTGCTCATCAGCTCGTCTGGCTACGACCCCTATCGCGTCGCTTTCACCAGTCGCGAGTTCGCCGCGCAGCACCCTGACCTGGTGGCAAAATTTGTGCGCGCCAGCATCAGGGGCTGGCGGGCTTATCTGAGCGATCCAGCCGCCACCAACGCGCACCTGCTCAAGCTCAACCCAGTGCTCAACCCGGCACAGGAGGCCTACACCGCACAGGCGCTGCGTGACGGAGGTTTTGTGACTGGCGCCGACGCGAGCGGTGCGCTGGTTGGCCGCATGGACCCGGCGCGCTGGCAGATAACGTATGAACAGCTGAAGTCGCTCGGGATTCTGCAGGGAGCGGTGGACCCCGCGACGACGTATTCGCTGAATTTTGTGCAGTAAGCCGGGCAGCTTGCGCACCGTAACAAAGATGCAGGCTATCGCGGATTTCCGCGCGCTGAGCGACAATGATGGAGTGACCGACCTGGAACGCATTCTGGCGCTGTGGCGTAAGTTGGAATCCAGCGGGGCGGACTATGTGCTGGCAACGGTGGTGCGGGTCGAGGGGCCGAGTTATCGCAAGCCCGGGTCGCTGATGATGCTCACTGCGGACGGCCGGCGCGCGGGCACGGTGAGCGGAGGCTGCCTTGAGGCTGAGGTGGCCAGCCGCGCCTGGTGGCTCACCGCCGATGGTCCAACCATTCAGCGTTACTCGACGGCCGATGACGACGGGGAGCGTCCGTTTGGGTCCGGCTGCGGAGGCGTGATCTTCCTGCTGCTGGAGCGGCGTGCAACCGCCGGTCCTCTGCTGGCCGCGCTGGAGCAGGCCTTTCAACGACGCATTCCGATAGGCGTAGCCACGGTTCTAGACGGCGAGCAGATCGGCCGCCGCGCATTCGCCAGCATTGATTCTGGAGCAGCGGAAGGCCTCACCGATGAGGCAGCGTTCAACGCAATGGGCGATGATCCGCTGCGGGTCCTTGCGGATAGGGCGCTCACGAGCCGAGCGTCGTTCGAGCGGCAGATCATGATCCAGGGTGCCGAGGCCCGCGCGTGGGCTCACTACCGCCCGGCTCGCCCCGGTCTGTGGATCTTCGGCGCGGGCGACGACGCCCTGCCGCTGCAACGCCTGGCCAGCGAGCTCGGCTGGCATGTCTCCGTGGCCGATGGCCGCAGCCACCTTGCCACGCACGAGCGTTTTCAGCTGGCCGACGCGGTGCGCGTTCTGCGGATGAAAGGCTGGCCGGACAGTCCAACGGAGGGACCATCAACGCTGTTCGGCGATCTAAAACCCGAAGACGCTGCCGTGGTGATGACCCACAGCTTCGAGCAGGATTCCAAGATCCTCGCATCCCTGCTGTCGCTCGCCGCTCTGCCGGCTTACATCGGCGTGCTCGGGCCCCAGCGCCGTACGCGCGAGCTGCTTGCGGAAGCCACTGTGCTGCTCGGCCTGCCTGCAAGCGGAGCCAGCATGCAGGTGGAGCAGTGGCTCAACTGCGTGCACGCCCCGACCGGCCTTGACCTGGGCGCGGATTCTCCCGAGACGATAGCCCTGTCGGTCGTCGCCGAGGTGCAGAAATTTCGCGCCTCTGCCACGGCGCTTCCGCTGCGCCAGGTGCGCGCCGCTCAGGTGGGAATCGCAAGCTGAAGGGTTTTGTTTGACAACATCGCTCTTGCTTCCCGAGGGATTTCCACTAGAATATGAACTCTGACTCAGGCAGGATGGTTCCCCTTTTCGGTCCCGGCCCGCGGCATCGGCGCCCCGGTTCGCAACGTATACGGAAGCAAGACAAGACCGTGCAAGGAGTCGATGGATGGAGTCGGCGTTGAGAGATCCCGGGAAGGCGCTTCAGGAGCAGTTGCCGCCTCTCACTCCCCATGCGGCGGCCGTGGAAGCAGATCGATGTTTGTACTGCTACGATGCGCCCTGTACGCACGCCTGTCCCACCCACATCGACATTCCCCGCTTCATCAAGAAGATCGCATCCAGCAATCTGCGCGGCTCGGCAGAGACTATTCTGGCTTCCAACCTGCTGGGCGCAACCTGTGCGCGCGTCTGTCCCGTGCAGGAACTGTGCGAGGGCGCATGCGTGCTGGGCGCCGATCACAAGCCCATCGCCATTGGTCGCCTGCAGCGCTTCGCCATGGACCACGCCCGCCAGCACGGCGGTTATCCGGTGGTGAAAGCAAAGCCGACCGGCAGGTCCATCGCTTTGATTGGCGCGGGGCCCGCGGGGCTTTCCTGCGCAGGCGAGTTGGCCATGCGCGGCCACCAGGCGACGATCTTTGAAAGGCGCACCATGCCGGGCGGGCTCTCCACTTACGGCATTATCGCGCTGCGCGAGCCGGTGGAAATTGCACTGGAAGAGGCGCGGATGATTGAGAGCCTCGGCGTTGCATTCAAAACCGGAGTCGAGTTGGGCAAGGATGTCTCCCTTGCCGATCTTCAACAGCAGTTTGACGCCGTGGCACTGAGCGTGGGCTTGGGCACAACGCCCAGCCTGGAGATCGAATGCGAGGAAGCGATTGTCGACGGCCTTCAATTCATTGAAGCCAGCAAGACCGCTCCCGCAAACCTGCATGTGGGCCGCAACGTGATCGTGATTGGCGCGGGCAACACGGCCGTGGATTGCGCCACCATCGCCCGGCGGCTTGGCGCGGATCGCGTGACCATGGTCTATCGCCGCACCGATCGCGAGATGACCTGCTACGAGCATGAGTACGACTTCGCACGCAAGGAGGGTATCGACTTTCGTTTTCTCTGCCAGCCCACGCGCGTGTTGATCGACGATGGCCTTCCTGTTGGCCTGGAGTGCCTGCGCGTAGAGCTGGGCTCGCCGGATGCGTCAGGACGGCCCGCGCCGTGGCCGGTCGCGGGCTCGGAGTTTGTGCTTGCCGCGGACCAGATCGTCAAAGCAGTCGGTCAGCACAAGCCCGCGCTGGCCGCGCTGTTGGGCCTCGCAACACAAAAGGGTTTCATCACCGTCGACGACGCATTTCAGACCAGCCTGCCCGGTGTCTACGCCATTGGCGACTGCATTCGCTCCCGCGGCGCGGCCTCCACGGTGATGGCCGTCGAAGATGGCAAGCTGGCCGCAGCGGCGATTCATCGGCAGCTCGTGTCCGTATCCGCGTCAGCATCCGCTCCGCTCGAGGTGAGCTAGGCATGGCAGACCTGCGCATCAACTTTGCCGGCATCAAATCGCCCAACCCCTTCTGGCTGGCCTCCGCGCCGCCCACCAACTCCGGCGCCCAGATTCACAGGGCTTTTGAAGCCGGATGGGGCGGCGCGGTGTGGAAGACGATCGGCGCTCCGGTGCTCAACGTGTCGAATCGTTATGGCGCCTGGCACCAGGGCCGCCAGCGGATGCTGGCCATCAACAATGTCGAGCTCATCTCCGATCGTCCCATCGAGATCAACTTGCGCGAGATTGCAGAGATCAAGCGCGCATGGCCCGATCGCGCCGTCATCGTCTCCGCCATGGTGGACTCCAAGCCCGAAGCGTGGCGCGAGATTGTGGAGCGCATTGAAGACACTGGCGCAGATGGCATCGAACTCAACTACGGCTGCCCGCACGGCATGAGCGAGCGCGGGATGGGTTCGGCCATTGGCCAGGTGCCGGAGTACTGCGAGCGCATCACGCGCTGGGTGATGGAAGCGGCTACCATCCCGGTTATCGTGAAGCTCACGCCCAACATCACCAACATTGTATTGCCGGCGCGCGCCGGAGTCGCGGCCGGCGCCAACGCGCTCTCGCTCATCAATACCATCAACTCCATCGTCGGCGTGGATCTGGACACGCTGGAGCTGACGCCGAGCATCGGCGGCAGGGGCGGTCACGGCGGCTATGCCGGCCCGGCTGTGAAACCCATCGCGCTCAACATGCTGGCCGCGCTGGGCACCGACGAAGTTGTGTCGAAGTCCGGCATTCCCATCTCCGGCATGGGCGGCATCGCCAACTGGCAGGACGCTGCGCAGTTCCTGCTCCTCGGCGCATCCAGCCTGCAGGTCTGCACTGCGGCCATGCACTACGGCTATCGCATCATTGAAGATCTTTGCGACGGCCTGTCGAATTGGATGGATGAGAAGGGCTTCAAGACCATCGCCGACGTGAGCGGCCATAGCCTGCATCGCGTCTCGGAGTTCAAGAACTTCGATCTCTCCTATCGCGCCGTCGCCCGCATTGACGCTGCGAAATGCATCGAGTGCAACCTCTGCTACATCGCCTGCAACGACACCGCGCATCAGTGCATCGACCTCGTTTCGCCGCAGGGTGTGTTGGTCGAGCCGCACGCATACAATGTGCGCTCCAACGGAAAGCGGGAAGCCGTGGAATCGCGCCCGCAGCCCGTGGTGCGCGAACCGGATTGCGTGGGCTGCAGGCTCTGCTATAACGTGTGTCCGGTGGATGAATGCATTGCCATGGTCGAGGTTCCTTCCGGACGCAGCGCGGTCACGTGGAGCGAGCTGGCGCAAAATCAGACGCCGGTCACCGAAGACTGGGAAGCCATGAAGGCCTATCGCGACAAAATGGGAATCGACATTCACTAATGCATCTTCCGCATCTTCGCAAGCCGGATGCAGGAGGGAGAACGTCTCCATGGGACTGTTGATCAAGGGCGGAGAGATCGTCACGGCGGAGAGCCGGTCGCGCAGCGATATCTACATCGAAGATGAGACCATCCACGCAGTTGGACGCGAACTTTCGGTTGCGCCGGGCACGGAGGAGATTGATGCGACAGGGAAGCTCATCTTTCCCGGCTTCATCGACCCGCACGTTCACATTCATCTGCCCTTCATGGCCACCTTCGCAAAAGATACGCACGCGACGGCAAGCCAGGCCGCGCTCATCGGCGGGACGACTACGTTCATCGAGATGTGTTGCCCTTCGCGCAACGAAGACACGCTCAAGGGTTATCAACTATGGAAGCAGAAAGCTGAAGGCTCGAGCGCATGCGACTACGCCTTCCACATGGCCGTCACGCGCTACGACTCAAAGACCGAAGCGCAACTGCGCGAGATTGTTCGCGACGGTACGGCATCCTTCAAAATCTTTCTTGCCTACAAGAGTTTCTTCGGTGTCAACGACGAGGAGATGTTTCAAACGCTCAAGCTGGCCGCGGAGCTGGGCGTTATCACCACGGCGCATTGCGAGAACGCTGAACTGGTGGCGCAGTTGCAGCGGCAACTGCTTGCCGAAGGAAAGACCGGGCCCGAATGGCATGAGCCCAGCCGTCCCGAGGCAGTTGAGACTGAGGGCACAGGCCGCTTTGCTACGTTTCTTGAGCAGACCGGCGCCGCGGGCTATGTGGTGCATCTCTCCTGTGCGCCAGCTCTGCGCATGGCTGTCGCGGCCAAACTGCGCGGCGTCCGGCTCTACGTCGAATCGGTCGTGCCCCACTTTCTGCTTGACAAGAGTTACGCCGAGCGCGAGGGCGTGGAGGGCATGAAGCACGTGATGTCTCCGCCGCTGCGCCGCAAGCAGAACCAGTATGCTCTTTGGGATGCGTTGCAAGCCGGCCTGATTGACACTGTGGGCACCGATCATTGTCCTTTCGATAAGGAACAAAAGCTGCTCGGCAATGACAATTTCACGCAAATTCCCAATGGAATTGCCGGCATCGAAGATCGCGTGAACCTGATGTACACCTTCGGCGTGAAGCCCGGCACACTCGACATTCACCGTTTCGTGGACGCGCTGAGCACGCGGCCTGCAAAGATCTTTGGCCTGTTTCCGCGCAAGGGAACGATTGCTCCCGGATCGGACGCGGATCTGGTTATTTACGACACCGACTATCGCGGCACTATCTCCGCGGCGGCGCAGCACACAGCCAATGACTACAACGGATTCGAGGGCTTCCCCATCGAAGGCCGGCCATCGGTGGTCACCGTGCGCGGCAAGGTGCAGGTGCGCGACGGAGTCTTTGTGGGCGAGCCGGGGCGCGGCCGGATGCTGCGCCGCGAGCCGCAGTATGGCGCGCAAAGAGCCGCGCACAAGGTGGTTGCTCATGCCGGTTGATGCACAGGCTGCCATTGGCCTGCTCACGGAGCTGCGCACTCTCACCGCCGATGAGAATGGCGCCCAGCGCCTGGCGTGGAGCCCGATGTGGCTCAAGGCGCGCTCGTGGTTCCAGGCCAAGCTGCACGAACTGCCGATCGAACACCATCTCGACGCCGCCGGCAACAGCTGGACCACGCTGCGTGGCGCGTCGGAGGCGACACTGATTCTGGGCAGTCATCTCGACTCCGTTCCAAACGGCGGCTGGCTCGACGGCTGCCTGGGCGTCATGGCTGCATTCGCGGTGTTGCGCAGAATCTCTGAGGAACACGACGGCAGGCCGCCTATCACCATTCGCCTAGTAGACTGGGCCGATGAAGAGGGCGCTCGCTTCGGCCGCAGTCTCTTTGGCTCGTCCGCATTTGCCGGCACGCACAGCATCGCTCAGGATCGCGGGCGCACAGATTCCGGCGGCATGCGCCTTGAAGATGAACTGGCCGCATGCGGTGTTAGTATCGATTCGATCGGCGACGCCGCGGCGGAACGCAAGAATGCATCGGCATATCTTGAGTTGCATATCGAGCAGGGCCCGGTGCTTGAGGCCATGGGGCTTCCGCTGGCCGCTGTGCTTGGCACCAAGGGTGTCGAGCGTCATGCCATTACCTTTCATGGCCAGGAGGCGCACTCCGGCTCGACGCCCATGACAGTGCGTCGCGACGCGCTGGCCGCTGCCGCCAAGCTCGCACTCGAGATCCGCACCATTGCCGGGCGGCACGCTGATGCGGTGTGCACCATGGGCAGCGTCAAGACCTTCCCTGGCATTGTGACCGCAGTGGTTGGCCGCTGCGAGGCATCACTCGATCAGCGCGATCTGAATGCGGATGTGCTCGCCGGCCTGTATCGCGAGGCGCAGGAGAAGAGCGCGCAGTTTGCGGCGGAAGAGGGATGCACCGTGGAGTGGTTGCGCATTTGGAACATTGCGCCGGAACCCTTTCATCCGCAGCTGATCGAGCTGTGTGAAGAGGCGATTCGCGAGACCGTGGGGCGATCGCATCGCATGCCGTCCGGTCCGCTGCACGATGCGGCTGAAGTTTCGCGCTCCGGCATTCCCACGGTGATGATGTTTGTGCAATCGCTTAAGGGAATCAGCCACAACAAGATTGAAGACACGAGCGAAGAGCATTTGCGGCTGGCCATTGCGGCGTTCGACAAACTGGCATCGAAGACCATCGATTGGATTCAAGCGCAATGAGAGCGGGCATCGACGCTCCGATTGAGTGCGGCGCTAAACGGAAAGGGTGGAATTGCATGAGTGGTCTTGACACATTGACACCAACCGTAATTTCTCACTGGATCAACGGCCAGCCCGACGCGGCAACCTCGGGCCGCAAGGGGATTGTGACCAATCCGGCAACTGGCGAAGTCGTCGCAGAGGTGGGCTTTGCCGGCGTCGAAGATGTCGATCGCGCCGTCTCCGCAGCCAAGACCGCCGCGGTCGAATGGCGCTCCACGCCTCTCTCCCGCCGCGCGGAGGTCATGTTTCACCTGCGCGAACTGATCGTACGGAATCGCACTCGCCTCGCAGAAGTCATCAGCCTTGAAAACGGCAAGACCATCGCGGATGCGCTGGGCGAAGTGGCGCGCGGCCTGGAGAACGTCGAGTTCGCCTGCGGCATTCCCAACCTGCTCAAGGGCGGCTACACGGAACAGGCCAGCCGCGGCGTTGACGTCTATCAGATTCGCCAGCCCATCGGCGTGGTCGCTGGCATCACGCCCTTCAACTTCCCCGTCATGGTTCCGTTGTGGATGCTCTCCACAGCAATCGCCTGCGGCAATGCGTTTATCCTCAAGCCATCGGAAAAAGTCCCAGGGGCCACTGTTCTGCTGGCGCAGTTGGCCAAGGAAGCTGGCGTTCCCGACGGCATTTTCAGCCTGGTGCATGGAGACAAGGTTGCGGTCGATCGTCTGCTTGCGCACCCCGACATCAGGGCCATCAGCTTTGTTGGCTCCACGCCGGTGGCGCGATACATCTATGAGACCGCGACGCGCAACGGCAAGCGCGTGCAGGCGCTGGGCGGAGCCAAGAACCACATGCTGGTGTTGCCCGACGCGGACATTGCCATGGCCGCAGATGCCGCCGTATCCGCCGGCTACGGCGCAGCCGGCGAGCGCTGCATGGCCATCTCCGTAGTGCTGGCCGTGGGCAATGTTGCCGATCCATTGATTGAAGCAATTCGCGAGCGCGTGGCGCGCATCAAGGTTGGTCCCGGCTCGGAGCCGGCAAGCGAGATGGGCCCGCTCATCTCCCGCGAGCATCGCGATCGCGTTGCCGGCCACCTGGACACTGCGGTTCAAGAGGGCGCAACGCTCTCGATCGACGGGCGCCTCGATCCGGCAACCGAGACTGACGGCTTTTTCCTCGGCCCCTCGCTCATCGATAACGCCCGCCCCGGCATGCGATGCTATGACAACGAGATCTTTGGCCCGGTGCTGAGCGTGGTGCGTGTAGCCACTTATGCTGAAGCTCTTCGCCTCATCAACGAGAACCCGTACGGCAACGGCACGGCCATCTTCACGCAGAATGGTGGCGCGGCGCGGCAGTTTCAATTCGACGTGGAGGTGGGCATGGTGGGCATCAACGTGCCTATCCCCGTGCCCGTCTCCTACTACAGCTTCGGCGGGTGGAAGTCCTCGCTGTTCGGCGACCTGCACATGTACGGCCCCGAAGGCGTGCAGTTTTATACCCGCGCCAAGGTCGTCACCAGCCGCTGGCCCGATCCGGCTGCGAGCACTGTGGACCTGGGCTTTCCGCAGGTGCGTTAACGCCGGGAATTGAGCCCGATTCCAATGCGCGCGGCGTCGAGTACAAACGTGCAACCGCGATGATAGGATTTGGAAGATGTTTTCGGGAGAGTGCGATGAGCGAGACGGCTGAAGTGAAGACACTAACATCGGAAGAAATCAGCGCCATTACGCGGCAAACCAACTATGGCACGTGGCGGTTCCAGAAGACCTGGAAGCCGCTGCACATTGCCGACGCCGAAGGCTGCTGGTTTACCGACGGTGCGGGGAAGCGCTATCTCGACTTCAGCTCGCAGCTCATGTGCGTGAACCTGGGACACAAGAATCCCCGCGTGGTTGAAGCAATTGCCGAACAGGCGCGCGAACTGGCGTATGTTGCGCCGGGCTATGCGACCGAAGCGCGCGCCCGGCTGAGCAAGAAACTGCTCGAAGTGTTGCCCGCCGGGCTGAGCAAGTTCTTTTTCGCCACCAGCGGCACCGAGGCCAACGAAGCGGCTTTCAAGATTGCGCGCATGGTCACCGGCAAGACAAAGATCATCTCGCGTTACCGCTCGTATCATGGATCGACGATGGCCTCAATCGCGGCCACCGGCGATCCGCGGCGCTGGGCGATGGAGCCGGGCGGCAAGGGTGCGGGCTTTGTGTTTGCTCCGGAGACCAACTGTTACAACTGTCCGATCAAGCACACCTATCCCGGGTGCAACGTGGCCTGCGCGGATTACATTGAGCACATGATCCGTAATGAGAGCGATGTAGCCGCGATTATTCTGGAGCCTGTGGTCGGCACCAATGGCGTGCTGGTTCCGCCGCCTGAGTATTTTCCGCGGCTGCGCGAAATCTGCGACCGGTTCGACGTGCTCATGATCGCCGATGAAGTGATGGCAGGCTGGGGCCGCACGGGCAAGTGGTTTTCTGTGGAGCAATGGAATGTCACGCCCGACATACTGGTCACGGCCAAGGGCATTACGTCAGCCTACGTGCCGCTGGGCCTCTGCGCCACATCGGCGAAGATCGCCGACTACTTCGAGGATCATTACTTCTCGCACGGACACACTTACGAGGCGCATCCCATCACGCTTGGTCCCGCTGTGGCCACCATCGAAGAGATGCAGCGGCTCAAGCTTGTTGAGCGTGCAGCGGAGCTTGAGCCCTACGTCCGCGAGAAGCTCGAAGAGCTCAAGATGAAGCACGTTTCGGTGGGCGATGTGCGCGGTCTGGGCCTCTTCTTTGCTGTCGAAATCGTGAAGAATCGCGCCACCAGGCAGCCCTTCAACACCATGCTTGACAAGGTGGAAGGCAGGCCGTTGGTAGTCGATCAGATCGCAGCCAAGATGATGGCGGATGGCGTTGCCCAGCAGGCCTGGGTGAGCCACTTCGTCATCGCTCCGCCGCTGATTGTGACCAAGGAGGAACTCGACCTTGGCATTGCCGCGCTCGATCGGCATCTGGGTATCGCCGACGCGCTGGTCGAGGCATAGCCGGGTCTCATTTTCCTTTCAACTGCGGTCGTCAAGGCTCTTCAGGTCGATGCCCAGTTGCTGGCACTTCTTGTAGAGATGGCTTCTTTCCAGGCCCAGCGCTTTGGCAGTTTGCGAGATGTTCCGCTTGTGCATTTCCAATTCGCGAAGCACCTGAGCCCGCTCAAAAATCGACACGCGGTCTGCCAATGGGCCGCTGTCAGATGCCGTCGGAAGAGTTGCCGCAAAGCCGGATTGAGCGGCGTTCGCGCGGCCGGCGGGGAGTGCGCGTTCGACGGCGGCTGCATCGATCTCAGTCCCCGCAAGCAGCAGCAACCGCTCCACAACGTTGCGCAATTCGCGGATGTTGCCAGGCCATGAATATTGCTTCAGGGCGCCGATGGCGTCGTCGCTGAACGGAACCGGCTTCCATCCATTTTGTGCGCTCACTTGACGTACAAAATGCTCAACCAGCGCAGGCAGATCCTCTGTGCGCTTGCGGAGCGGGGGCAGTTCGACCGGGAAGACAACGACGCGATGATAGAGGTCGCGGCGGAAGGCGCCGCTTTCAACCGACTGCTCCAGGTTGCGATGCGTGGCGACCACGACGCGCACATCGACGGTGGTGGGCTTATCGGAACCGATGCGCTCGACCTCGCCTTCTTCGAGAACCCGCAGCAATTTGGATTGCATGGCGGGCGGCATGTCGCCAATCTCATCCAGGAAAAGCGTGCCGCGATGGGCCTGTTCGAACTTGCCCGTGTGGCGCTGCGCGGCTCCGGTGAACGAGCCTTTCTCGTGGCCGAATAGCTCGCTTTCAATCAACTCCGCGGGAACGGCGGCGCAGTTGAGCGTAACAAAAGGGCCGTTCGAGCGCGGGCTCTTTTCATGCAATGTGCGAGCCACCAGTTCCTTGCCGGTCCCGGTCTCGCCGTAGATGCAGATGCGCGCTTCGCTCGCGGCCACGCGCTCAATTTGCGCCATCACGCGCCGCATGGTCTCTCCCGCGAAGACCATCGTGTGCTTACCCACGCGTGCGCGCAGGTCCTGATTTTCTGTCTCAAGCCGCGTAAGCTTGAGAGCGTTTTCGACCGTCACGAGCAGTTTCTCAGTGGAGAGCGGCTTCTCAAGAAAGTCAAGCGCGCCCAGCCGAGTCGCGCGCACGGCCATTTCGATATGCGCCTGGCCGCTCATCATGACCACGGGAGCGGCGACGCCCGCGGTCTTCAGATCTTCAAGCAGCGCAAGGCCATCGCGGCGGGGCATCACGACATCGCTGAGGATGAGATCGAAGGGCTGGGTGCGGGCCAGTTCCAGGGCGCGCGCGGCGTTGTCGGAGACCATGGCCTCATGGCCCGCGAGACGGAATGCGCGGGCGAGCGATGCGAGCGTGTTGGCCTCATCGTCGACGATGAGAATCTTTACTTTCACGGTCATGATTCGGTTCCGTCCGCTCTGGGCAGCGTGATGACAAAGGTAGCACCGCCGCCCACTCGGCTTTCCACAGCAATGCCACCCTGGTGGTCGGCGACGACGGACTGCACAATGGCCAGTCCGAGTCCGGTGCCGTGCTGTTTGGTGGTGTAGTAGGGCGTGAACAGGCGCTCGCACTCTTCGGGCGTGAGCCCTTCGCCTGTGTCGGCTACGCGCAGCTCCACCGCTTTGCCTTTTGGCTGAGCGCTGAGGGTGAGTGTGCCTCCTTGGGGCATGGCGTCCATGGCGTTGAGCACCAGGTTGGAGAGCGCGCGATGGAGCAGCTCGGGGTCGACATGGATGAAGAGCGGATCGGATGCGATCTCCAGCATGCACTTGATTTTGAATGCAGGGCTCAGGTTCTCTGAAGGCTCCTGTTCTCCCCGGGCCGCAGGGCGAAAGTAAAGCTGCGCCACGCGGCGCAAGGCTTCGTTGGCGTCGATGCGCTCCAACTGCGGCTTGGGCATGCGGCTGAAATCGCTGAATCGGCCAATAATCGTTTTCAGATTGGCGATCTCCATGCCGAGCGTCTGCGTGCTTTCGCGAAAAACCTCGTCGAATTCTTCCGGAGGCAACTCGCGTGCGCGCACCAGGTTCTCCACGGTCAGTTGCAGCGGGAAGAGTGGATTCTTGAGCTCGTGCGCCAGGCGGCGCGCCAACTCGCGCCAGGCGGCCACGCGCTCGGTCTGCACCAGCCGATCACGCTGCGCAACCAGCTCGCCGGTCATGTGATTGAAACTGCGCGCCAGCGTACCGATTTCATCGTGCCCGCGTTCAGGCACGCGCGTCTCCCAGTTTCCGGCCGCCACTTGTTCAGCGGCCTGGGCCAGACGCTCGATGGGCCGCGAGACGCGCGCCGCGATCCACAGGCTGGCGAGAATGGCGAGAAAAACTCCACCGGCAGCCACTCCGTAGGCGATGGCACGAATATGCTGCTGCGCTTCCACCATGCCGCTGCGGGAGATTGCGACGATGAGAACTGCGAGTACGACGCCCGTGTCGTTCTTGAGTGGGATTGCGGTGGCGTTCACCGAGTCTTCGCGGCGGACCGTGAGGTAGAGAATGGAACTCGCCTGCTGGCCTGAGCGAATTGCAGAGCGGATCAATGACTCATAGCGATCGGCATGGGACACCTCACCTGCCGCGCCGATCAGGCGTTTGGGTTCGAAGGGAAGCATGTCCGGGCCTAAATGACTCTGCTGTGTAGCTGCCGGGACTTGGTCCGCATCTCGATAGAGCGCGAGCTGCATTCCGGGAGCGGTGGGCAGATCGGCGAGGAAGGATTGATCGAGACGCTTACCGGCCAGGATGCGAACGGCGAGCGCACCCGTCGCATCGGAGCGGCGAACCGTGCGCATTGCAAAAATTCCGAGGGCGGAGCTTGCGTCGGGCAGATCTTCTGTCTTGAGAAACGTGGGCTGATCTGCTCCGGCGATCGGTTCAAAGTAACCGAACCGCGCCGGCCACTGGGCAGAGCTCACGATGTTGCCATCGGGTCCGACGATTTCAAGGAAGTCGAGTTGCGCGTCCTGGGCCAGCGTTTGCGCCTCGGTCAGATAAGGAGATGCGTCTCCGGATTGCGCGAGCTGAAAGGCGATGCTGCGCGCGCGCTCGCTGGCGGCGATACGACCGACCGATGCGGCCACCTCTGCTGAGCGGTGCTGGAACTCGCGCTGAAACTGGCTGACGAACAGGGCTGTCTCTTCCTGATCGCGCTGTTCGAAGACTTGGCGGATGCGAACCAGCACGGTCCAAGCCACGGCGGCCACGACAACGGCCACCATGAGCGAAAGCAGCAACAGCAGCTTCTGGCGCAGGTTCACGGTGCGTCCTCCAGGGCGACGCCGGCCAGTTGCGGCGCGCCATCGGGCCCCAGGCGCAGGTCGCGCACGCGGCCGCCCACGGCGTAGGCGCGCGGCAGATAGAGCAGCGGAATAAGCAGGTGCGTGTCGACGATTGCGCGTTCGACTTTGTAAAGGCCCGCAGGTGTCTGCTCGGTCACCGGCACCGGCAAGCTAGCGGCGCGGAGGATGGATTCCAACGCGCATTGGGGCTGGCTCGATTCGAGTGTGAGGCGGCGCAGCGTGAGATCGATGTGTTGTGGTGCGCCGGCGCTGACGACCTGCACACTGAAGCCGGCATCGCGGAGGTTGAGGGCAATGCGCTGCGCGGCAAGCTGCATTGCAGCGCCTCCCTCCGCGGCCAGCGTGAGCGCAGGCGGAGCGACGCCACCACGCAGTTCATGAGCCTTGTTCAGGTCGCGTTGGGTGGAGAAGAGGAACGCGTAGCCGGTGAGTTCAGCGGGCAGCAGAGAGGCTGCGATTTCGCCTTGCTTTTGGAAGATGACGTTGGAGAGCGCGCCGCGATCGACGGCCAGCGCAATGGCGGCGCGGAGGCTGGGGCTGGAGAGTGCGCCGGAATCCGAGACCGTGAGCGCCAGCAGCGAGACCAGCGGCGATGCGACGACGGCGAGGCGCTGATCATGGGCCTGGCGCATCTGCTCGGCGGGCACCTCGACGAGATCGGCGCGGCCCACGCTGAGGTCGAGCCATTGATCGTGAATGGATTTGCGGCTTGAGATTTCGACGCTATCGAGGAAGGGCCGGCCTTGCCAGCAGGTTTCGTTGGCAACCAATCTGGTCACGCCAGGGTTGTTCAATTCGCCGGTCGCCGCAAACGGGCCCGTGCCAACTATCCCCACGTGAGGGTCGGCATCGAACCCGATAAGGTACTTGTCGCCGGCGAGCAGCGCAGGAAGATTGGGCATGGGCGAGTCGGCGGTCAATACGACCGACGAACCAGCGGCGCGCATGGCCGACCACGGGCACGATGCGCCGCACGACGCGGTCAGAGAGGCTTCCACAGCGGCCGAGCTGAGGGCGGTGTCATTCTGAAAATGCACACCGGAACGAAGCCAGAACTGCCAGCGGTGATCGTTGTTCTCCGAGGTCCAACGGACAGCCAGGGCCGGAAGCACGGTTCCGTCCGGGCCAATGGTGGTGAGACCATCCAAGACCATGCGCCGCGCCAGGCCACCGGTCCGCTGCCACGGGTCGCCTTCAATTTCAACGCGCAGCGTGCCGCCGTAGTGGGGCCGGGTGCGCGCCGCTGCGGGCAGCGCCAGCGCGGCCAGCAGACAGCTAATTGCAACTTGCCGTAACACGGTCCACCTCGTAGGAATCTGCGTGGCCTTGACTGCCTGTTCTGCGCACCACCGCAAGCACGCTTTTGCCGTCAGGGGCAGTACCCAGCGCGGTGACGGTTCCATCCATATTCATCGGCGCGCTTGCGGGGATGGCTTCCTGCGCGGGGATCTCGTAGGCGCGAAGACTGTCCGCGAACGCTTCGCCCGAGCCGGAAGCGATGACCTGCGTGCCAGTGCTGCAGCCGGAGCGGAACGCGGCGAAATCACTGCCCCAATCGCGTGTGCCCGCGATGGCCTTCAACCCCACGGATGAAGACCCGTCCGTGGGAACCCCGAGCTTCAACGTCGCCGTTTCCGCAATCTGCACTTTGCCGTCGATGCTGTTGATCAGCAATCCAGCCCCATCGGGACGGGGAAGCAGCGCGGCAGAATAAAAGGGCGGAAGATCCACGCCCACACTCGGGGTGACGACGCCGGTGAAGTAATTGCGCGCAGTGCTGAAGAAGGCGCGAATCCGAGTCAGGCCGGCGTTTTCCGCATGGTCTGAACTCGCAGCCAGCCGCTGCGATTGTGTTAGCTGCCATGGGTCATCGCTTTCTCGGCAGCGCACGGTCCACTGTGCCTCGGGCTGCGCTGGCTGCTTGCTGCCGCTGCACGCCATGCCCGCAACCAATGCCTCGAATCCCAGGCCATCCGGCGACAGAACGATGACGCTGCGCGGGTCGCGCGGCAATGGTTTCCGTTGACCGATGGCCACACGGTTCTGCTCTTTCCAGCCGTTCGCGGAGTGGGCAAAAACTACGATCTCCTCCGGACCCACAACGACCAAGCCATCCCCTGTTTCCAGCGCTGCCAGCACTGGTTCAGTCGTGGTGAGCAAGGACTGGCGGCGTAGCGCCAGTCCGCCGGCAAGCGCTTCCGGCTGCGCCGCGCCGGCTTCCACATGCACGATCGCCACACGCGTCTCGCTGCCTTCCACCACTTCCGCAACCCACAGCCGCTCGCGCAGGTTTTCGCTCAGTGTGACGCGAATCGAGTTAGCGCTCTCCGCGCCGGAGGTTTGCACGCCGCGCGCCTTCAGGTCCTGCTCAAGAAGGCTGCGAATCGCGGGAAATTCGTCCATGGAAATTTTCGACAGATTGCGCATGGTAAGGCGGGCCTGGCCGGGGCCGAGGATGCCGGCGATCTGATCGGCCAGAGCTGCGGCGGGCTGCTCCCATGGGCTGGGCGCCGCGCTTGCCAGTTGCGCCAACAGCGCAGATGCGAGCATCGCAAGCAGGCAAAGGAACCGCATTGGAGTCGTCTTTCTTCGCATGTTTCGTTTGGGCGGATTATATCGTTTGGAGGTGTTCAGGGATTGCCACCTTGTCCGCAGAGACAAAAGCACGACCTGACCGGGACATCGAAACGGTTATGGTTTCCCAGGCCTCATCCGCCGCGGCGGACGAAACCTGGGGCACCCGATTATTGGTTGGTGGGGATGATTTTTTCAGTGGCCGCTCTTGGGCGCAGGCTCGTCTTCGGAGTCCATCTCCTGCTTGACCACCGGAGTCTGGGCCATGCTCTTGAAGACATCGTTGGCAAAGAAGAATTTTCCGTCCGAGGGGACCATCACCACCTGGATCTTGTCGGAGAGCCGCTCGGCGATGATCTTGTTGATCAACAGCGGCGACTTGTTCAGTAATTCGGCTTCGCTGGTCATGCGCTCGGCGTTGGCCTTGGCCATGAGCCGTACGCGGCTTGCCTCGGCGTCGGCCAGCAGGTTGCGGCGCTCGAGCTCGGCCTTGCTGTCGATCACCTTGGCCTGCGCGTCGGCCACGGCATTCTGGATGGTGGCTTCCTTGCGCGCCTCGGCCTCCAGCTTGCTCTGCTCAATCTGCTTCTCTTTGAGCGGCAGCGTGTATTGCATCGCATCCGCTTCGCCCTTGGCTTCCACCACTTTCGACTGCGCCTCGCCCTCGGCCTGCTTCACCTTCTGCACGGCATCCGCCTCGGCCTGCAACTCGGCAATCTTCACTTGCTTCTGCTGAATGTCGGTCACCACGCCCATCTGGTCGTCTTCCTGTTCCTTGAGCAACAGGCCTTCCAGGCCCTTCGCGTACTGGTCGGGCAGTTGAATGTCGCTCAGCATCACCTCTTCTACCAGGATGCCGTCGCCGCCCAGCTTGTGGGTAATGATGGTCGCGGCACGTGAGCGCACTTCTTCGCGCTTGGTCGAGAAGATCTCGCGCACCGTGTACTCGGGGGCCAGCTCGCGCCACGCGCTGGCCACCACCGGCGGCACTAGCTCCTTGTCCACCGGCTGCGGCATGTGCGCCTGCACGCTCGAGAGCTTGTTGGGGTCGAGGCGATAGCGCACCGTGACCGCGACGCCGATGTTCAGGCCCTCGCGCGATTGCACGCTCAAGACATTCTGCGGCGCGCCTGCCTTTGCGCCCTCCTGCGCCATGCCCGCAGTGAAGAGATGATCGCGCAGGTCGAAGGTCTCGACGCTCTCGACCAGCGGTGTGACGAAATGCACGCCGGGATAGAGCGTCCCCGGCTGCGTGCCGCTGACCTGGCTCACGCGCACGCCGCCCATGCCGCTGGGCACCACAACAATGCTCGGCGCGATCAGCAGCGGAAGGCTGGCCACCAGCGCCAGGGCCACCGAACTACGCCAGGCAATCTCTTCGGGCGCCGGAAGTCCGGTTTCGCCCGCGGCCCTGCGCCGTTTCAACATCATGCGAATCCACAGTCCGTAGATCGGAATCCCTAACGCGGCAGCCAGCAACAGCGCTCCCGCAACCGTCAACAACAGCTTCAATGCGATCATTGTCCTTCTCCACTTTACTTGTTGCGCTCCACTTGTTTGCACCCCAGCGACGATGGCCTGTCGCTGGGGACCCTGCGTTTACCGATTCCCGGCCATGGAACCATCAGCAGCCGGACCAGTCCTCCGAACGTCAACTCTTCCAGCAGCAGCCCCGCCACCACCGGCAGCAGCAGCGCTCCCAATCCACTCGCCGCTTCCGTCAACAGATTCATGACGGACCTCCTGAGCGCAGTGCCGCGACAGGAGAAACCGCCGCAACCCCAGCTACTGGCTCGCTGGTCTTCTCCGTCCTCGCTCTATCCTGAGCAGCGCTCTCTGCGGGCCATGCCTGGGGAGCTGCGGCTGTTGCTGTCAGCACTGGCTGCGCAGCCGGCGCGGCGGAGTTCTGTCCGCCACCAAACAACTGCGCCGTCTCTTCGTTGCGCTCGCCCACCAGTTCCACCGTGTCGCCCTCGGCAACCAACGCGTAGAACTCTTCCAGGTCGGCCCTGGCCATGCGGATGCATCCATGCGAAGCGGCCTTGCCGATGGACTTGGGCTCGTTGGTCCCGTGGATGCCGTAGCCATGTTTGCTCAAGCCCATCCAGCGTGTGCCCACCGGATTGCCTGGCCCAGGGAGAACCGTCTTTCCGTTGTGGCGATAGGCCGGGTTGGCCACACGGCGCTCAATAGTGAAGGTGCCTACCGGGCTGGGCGTCGAGGGCTTGCCCACGGCCACGCTGTATACCTTCTTGACCTGGCCGTCTTCCACCAAGGCCAGCATGCGGTCTTCGAGGCTGACAACGATCACCCGCTTCGCTGGGGTTGCCACCAGCGCCGTGTGCTCTGTCGCCTGACGGTTCTGCGCCAGAGCCTGCGCAGCCAAAAGAAGCCCCATCCCCACCGTCATCGCCAACCTGTTGAGCTTGATTGCCGTCATCGCATCCCCCTTGCCAATCTGCCTGCGCCCAGACAGAGTGCAAGCCGGTAACCAATCAATGGCGATTGAAAACAAGCAGGTTGTGCAAGATATCGCTGGGCCGGACCGTGTCCCCGCCAACACAGTGTGTGTGCGCTGACACGCAGGACCGATGACCAAGGCGAATGGAAGTGGGCAGGCAGGATGGCGCGCGCCACACCTGCTCAACTTACGAACACTGGGAGTCCGGGCAAGGCGCCTTCTTACCGCAAGGGAGAAATCTGAAATGCAGGTTTAGCCGGGAAACCTGCCCCGAAACGCATGCAAGCCGATGCGGTCAAGGTGCAGGCCGCAAATCGGAGGAGCAAGAATTGGCGCGGGGGAACGCCGCGGATCTTGCGCCTCTCTCGCCGTGCATATCGGCCTTCAACTCGGCCGTTCCTTATGAACTGTGACTGCCATCACATCTCAAATCGCGTGAGCCCCATCACACTTTGTCGCTATAGCAAGTTCGGGTTGTGATTTGAGTCACCAGCGCTCGTTCCTGCACGGCAGACGGGGTCCATTCGCTGAATGACGGTTGTGATCAGGAGGTTTCATGAGACGTAGCATCCCACATTGCGTGGTTGCATTCCTCGCCTGCGCCTGGGCACTTGCTCCCGGCGCGATGGCGCTTCCCAGTTATGCGCGCCAGACCGGTTTGCCATGCAGCGGCTGCCACACCACGCCGCCGGAACTGAACAACGGCGGACGGCTGTTCAAACTTCTGGGATACACCGACCGCGCTGAGAACAAGAGCATCACCGCCGAGCCCGACACGCGCCGCGCGGCTTTAAACATGCTTGAGAATCTGCCGCTGAGCGTATTTCTCGAAGCCTCGATCACCGGCACCAAGACTCCCCAGCCCGGCACGCAGAACTGGAACGCAGAGTTTCCGCAGGATGTCTCGCTCTTCCTGGCCGGCGCCTGGGCCAGCCACGTCGGCAGCTTCCTGCAGATCACTTATGACCCGCAAGGCGATCACTTCAGCATGGATAACACCGACATTCGCTTTGCCAGCAAGACCAAAGTCGCGAACAAGGAGCTGGATTACGGCCTGACGCTGAACAACAATCCAACCCTGGAAGATCTGTGGAACGCCACACCGGCCTGGGGCTATCCGTTCATCGCCAATGACTCGGCCCCTGGGCCCGCGGCGTCGCCCATCATCAACGGACTGCTGGCGACGGATGTAGCAGGACTGGGCGGCTATGCCATGTATGACCAGCATGTGTACTTTGCCGGAACCATGTACCGCTCCGATCACATCGGCGATACACAGCCAACCACCGGGCAGTGCTGTTCGTACACCATCCGGGGCATAGCTCCCTATTGGCGACTGGCTTTGCAGCAGACCGGACGAACGGCCAACCTGGAGGTCGGCGCTTACGGCATCCACATGAAATCAACGCCGGGAGGGGTGACCGGAGCGGAGGATAGTTATACAGATTTCGGTCCAGATATCGATTATGAACGGACCATCGGCAAAGATGTCGTTTCCGTCCGCGCTACCTATGTACGAGAGAATGCTGCCCTGGTTGCCAGTGCGGCTAACGGAGCCGCAAGCCCCGGCCCGCATCATCTCAATGCCAGCAACGTCAATGCCGAGTATCACTTTGGAAACCGCTTCTCGGGAGCCGCTGGTTGGTTCCTGACGGACGGAACCAACGACCCCCTCTTGTATGCCCAGGTCCCTGTCTCGGGCAGCGCCAATGGCGGATTGCGAAGCGAAGGGTTCATCACGAACCTCTCCTATTGGCCATTTCAAAATCTCGACCTGGCCGCACAGTACACCAACTACACGCGATTCAACGGCGGGTCAGCCAATTACGACCTCGCTGGCCGCAATGCGAGCGACAACAACACACTCTACCTGCTCGCGCGCTTCGTTTTCTGATGCGGGCTAAGATCCCCGCCGGCGCGCACCCCGAACCCTCACCGATTCACCACCAGGAGATCCTATGAAACGCTCTGCTCTCGTTGCACTCATGGCAATGGCCGCGTTCAGCACGGCAGCCTTTGCCGGTACCATCCACGGCAAGGTTTCCGGCGTCAAGGGACAATCCGTCGTCTACGTCGAGGCGGTTGCCGGCAAAACTTTCCCTGCTCCGGCGCAGCACATCACCCTGGATCAGAAGGGCCTGATGTTTGTGCCTCACATCGAAGCCATCCAGCAGGGCACGACCGTTGAATTCCTCAACAGCGACAGCGTGGCGCACAACGTGTTCTGGCCCTCCATCAGCGGCAACAAGAAGCTGAGCCACAACCTGGGCACCTGGCCGCAGGGTCAACGGCAATCCTTCAAGTTCGACACCCCCGGCATCATCCCGCTGTTCTGCAATGTGCATCCGGATATGGCGGCTTACCTCATCGTCTCGCCGACGCCGTACTTTGCCACCACGGACAAGACCGGCGTCTACAAGATTGACAACGTGCCGGACGGCGAATACACGGTGACCGCCTGGAACGAGGGCGCCAAGAGCAAGTCAAACCCTGTGAAGGTCAGCGGAGACGCCTCGGCCGACTTTACCCTCAGCAAGTAAATCCACGGGCGGCACTGTCTTCTGCTGCCGCCCGCAGTTTCTTCCTCCAACGGGAGAGGTCCCCGGATGCTCGAACGCTTTGTCGACAAGAAGGTTGACAGGGATTGGCTGAATACCAACTTCCCCTGCATGATGGCCTGTCCCGCGCACACCAACGCCGGCCGTTATGTTGCGCTTATTGCCGAGGGCGAATTTGAAGAGGCCTACCGCACGGCCCGCGAGCCCAACCCCATGGCCAGTATCTGCGGGCGTGTCTGTGCGCATCCCTGCGAGACGGCCTGCCGCCGCGGAACCATCGACAAGCCCATCGCCATCCGCGCACTCAAGCGCTTCCTGACCGAGCGGCATGGGCCCGAGTCGCGCCGGCCCATCGATGTAAACGCAGGCCGCACCCAGCCCAAACTTCCCTTTCGTGTTGCCGTGGTGGGCGCCGGTCCGGTGGGCCTGTCCGCGGCGCATGACCTTGCCTTGATGGGCTATGGGGTCACCATCTTCGAAGCTTCGCAGGTGCCGGGCGGCATGCTCTATCTGGGCCTGCCCGAGTATCGCCTTTCGCGTGACGTGGTGGAAGCGCAGGTGCGCGAGATTCTCGCGACGGGCGACATCACGCTCAAGCTGAACCATGCGGCCGGCCGCGACTTCGCCATTGCCGACTTGCGCCGCGACTTCGATGCCGTGCTCATTGCCGTGGGCGCGCACCGCAGCCGCGACCTCACCATTCCCGGCGTGAATCTTGACGGTGTCTATAAGGGCATCGACTTTCTGCTCAACGTCAATCTCGGCTACCGCTTCACCATCGGCAAGAAGGTGCTGGTGATCGGCGGCGGTAACGTAGCCATGGACGTGGCCCGCTCCGCTGCCCGCGAAGTGCTGCGCCAGCATGCCGGCGGCGTGGAAAACTTCGAGCCTTCGCAAGGCAGCATGGATGCTGTGGCGGCGCGCGAGATGATGGACGTCTCTCTCTCCGCACTGCGGCTGGGCGCGCAGGAAGTGCACCTGGTCTGCCTGGAAACTCGCGCCGAGATGCCCGCGGCCCTCGAAGAGATTGAAGAGGCCGAAGAAGAGGGAATCATCATCCATCCCGGCTTCGGTCCCAAGCAGATCATCGGCAAAGATGGGCGCGCTGTCGCGCTTGAGGTGCTCAAGACCAAGTCTGTCTTCGACGCCAACCGCCGTTTCAGCCCCACCTTCTACGAGAACAGCGAAACGCTGCTGGATTGCGACACCATCATCATGGCCATCGGCCAGGCGCCCAATCTCGAGTTCCTCGGAGCGGAGGATGGCGTTGACGTTTCGCCGCGCGGCCTGATCGCGGTAAACCCGCAATCGCTGATGACCTCGGCCAACGGTGTGTTCGCGGGCGGCGACTGCGTCTTTGGCCCGCGCCTCATCATCGACAGCGTGGCCGACGGCAAGCGCGCCGCGGTGGGCATCGACGAGTTCCTGCGCGGCACGGAGCATCCTGCGCCGATCGTCGAAGTAGAAGTGCTTGAGCGCCATCGCATGCCGCTGGAACTGCTCGACCTGCAGCGGCCGCCAATTCCCATGCTGCCGCTCAATCGCCGAACCGGAGTCACCGAAGTCGAAATCGGCTTCGATGAGGAGGCCGCGATTGCCGAGGCGCAGCGTTGCCTGCACTGCTGGGTCAACACTGTCTTTGAAGGCAATGCCGCGGACGCCACCTCCTGCATTCTGTGCGGCGGCTGCGTCGATGTCTGCCCGGAGAACTGCCTGGAGCTGGTCTCGCTCGACCGTATCGCCTTCGACGAAGCAACCACCAGTCAACTCGCCGAAGTCCGCGACCTGCTCGGCGTGGAACTGGACGACATTGCAGCGGAAGAGCTTGGCATCATCACCGGTTCGGCCATGTTGAAAGATGAATCGCGCTGCATCCGCTGCGGGCTGTGCGCCGCGCGCTGCCCGGCCGGCACCATCACCATGGAATCGTACGACCTTGTCTCCGCGGATCCCACCGGTCTTATCTCCCTGGAGTCCATCGATCGCTCATTGCGCTCAAAACCGCCGCTGACAGGCGCGCCCAAGAGGTAACCGATGTCCGACGCACTGCACATCAAGACGAACAAGATCCCCTCGGAGTTCGACCGGCGGGCCTTCTTCACCAAGATCGGCCTCGGCTCGCTGGGCATCGCCGCCGCGGGCACCATGGTCTTCTCCTACGAATATCTTTCACCCAACGTCCTCTATGAGCCCTCGCCTATCGTCAACGCCGGCAAGCCTGAAAGCTTCGCGGTGAATTCCGTGACCATGGATGTCAACTCTGGAATTTACCTGGTGCGCGCCGATGAAGGGTATTTTGCCCTCAACGCGGTGTGCACCCATCTGGGCTGTTTGACCGCATGGAACCAGGATCTGGGCATCATCGCCTGCCCCTGCCACGGCAGCAAGTTCAAGCGCACCGGAGAAAAGATTGAAGGCCCCGCGCCCAAGCCGCTGCCATGGCTCAGGACCTGGGTCAGCGACGAAGGCGACCTCATGGTCGATCGCTCCAAAGAAATTCCCCCATTGCAGTATTTGAGGATATGAGCATGCCCCTGAACGCCGACCAGATGATCGACAAAGTGCGCGGGAGCCGGGTGTGGCGATCGGTCTTCCGCAGCGGCGCCGGCTCAAGCACGCTGCACCGCGCGCTGGCCATCCAGCAGAACATCTTCCTCCATCTCTTTGCCACCAAGGTCCGCAAGCGCATGGTGCGCTTTAGCTCCACCTGGTACCTGGGCACCCTGACCTTTGGCACCTTCCTGATTCTGGTCATCACCGGCATTCTGCTCATGCTCTACTACCATCCTTCCGTGCCACAGGCTTACGCGGACATGAAGGACCTGCAGTTTGTCGTCTCGTCGGGGCTCTTTCTCCGCAATCTGCATCGCTGGTCGGCGCAGCTGATGGTTTTCCTGGTCTTCGCGCACATGTTCAAGGTCTTCTATCGCGGCGCATACCGCACGCCGCGCGAATTCAACTGGGTCATCGGCATTGTGCTGCTGCTGATCACACTGCTGCTCAGCTACACAGGCTACCTGCTGCCCTGGGACCAGCTCGCATTCTGGGCCATCACCGTCGGCTCCAACCTGTCGAATGCAGTGCCGCTGGTGGGCAGCAAGATCCATTTCCTGCTGCTGGGCGGTAACCAGGTCAACGCCAATGCGCTGCTGCGCTTCTACGTACTGCATTGCGTCGTGCTGCCGCTGGCAGCCATTCTCTTCATCGCCATCCACTTCTGGCGCATCCGCAAAGACGGCGGCCTGTATGTGCAGCAGTCGGAACCAAAGCCGCAGGCAACCGGTGCAAGCGCGCTCACCGTGAAGGAGGAGCAATGAGCGAACCAAAAGACTTCGTCGCCGGCATCGACTCTGACCAGCGCCGCTCGCCGACGCGCGTGGTGTTTGTCACGCGCCGCACCTCGGCACAGGTGAAGGTCACGCAGGAAGATCAGGTGCAGACCTTCCCTGAGGTGCTCTTCCGCGCAGCCCTGGCCATCGAGCTGCTCGCCATCTCGCTGGTCCTCTTTTCGCTGTTCTTCAACGCGCCGCTGGAAGGCATCGCCGACCCCACGCACACGCCCAACCCGGCCAAAGCGCCGTGGTACTTCCTCGGTCTGCAGGAACTGCTCCACTACTTCCCGCCTGTCGTGGCCGGCGTGCTGGTGCCCACCATGCTCATCGTTTCCCTGGTGGTCATTCCCTACTTCAACATCAACATCGAAGCCAGCGGCCTGTTCCTGAAGGACCACGCCAGGCGAGTGCGGCTGTTCTACCTCGCGGCCCTGGGAATGCTCGTCTTCCTGCTTGCGTTCCATGTTTACGTCGCCGTTGCGCCCACCGTGCTTGTGGCGCTGGCCATGATTGCCGCCGCCTACAGCACGCCCGACTCGCCTTCGCGCCTGCGCCGCTACCTGGCCAGGAAGCCGCTGGCCTACTGGATCATGACGTGGTTTCTCTTTGAACTTATTGTGCTCACCGCTGTGGGCACATGGTTCCGCGGCCCGGGCTGGTCCTGGGTTTTGCCCTGGAGGAGTTAAGTGCAACCGATCAGAAAGTATCTTTCCTCTGCGTGGCAGGCGTTGTTTGGCGATCCGGTGCGGGCATTCGGCATGGTCAGCCTCATCCTGCTCCTCGCGCTGGCCATTGCTCCGGCAAAGGAGTACTTCAGTCAGTGGCATGGCTATCAGCGCAACTACCTGTCGCTGATCCGCGACCGCGGCGATGCCATCAGTCTGCGCCGCCGCTTCGAGCCGGGCATTCATCAGATCTGGCTGCCGGAGCTGGGCGTCGTCGACCGCTGCACCACCTGCCACCTGGGACTGAAGGAAGCCAGCCTTGCCGACGTAGGTCAACAGCCCTTCCGCAAGCACCCTGTCGTCCCCCACTCGCTCGATGCATTCGGCTGTGTCATCTGCCACGGCGGGCAGGGACAGGCCACCACGGTTGCCGAGGCGCACTGGAGCGAACGCGCCGGCGAGCAGCCCATCCTGCCCACGCGCTACATCGAGTCCGGCTGCGGCCAGTGCCACCAGAATGCGCTGCCCGGAACGCCGCAGCTCAACCTGGGCAGGACCATACTGACGCGCTACGGCTGCGTCCACTGCCACGCCATCACGCGGCCCGACGGCAGCAAAGTCGAGGCCACCGACCATCCTCCTTCGCTTGCGCACATCGCCGACAAGACGACGCGCGAGTGGGTCTTCAGCTGGCTCAAGGATCCGCAGGCCTATGCGGCATCGACGACCATGCCCAACTACAAACTCAGCGATGCGGACGCAAGCGACATCTCGGCCTACCTTGCGAGCAGCAGCGCACCGCAAGCCGGAGACACGGCCGCGGCCGATACCAAGCCCACGGCAAACGCCGATCCCTCCGCAGGGCCGAGCTTGTACGGCGAATCCTTCTGCGCCTCCTGCCACGCAGTGCAGAATGCGGCCGGCAACCTGGTGGGCGGCGACCTGGGTCCGGAACTCACGCGCGTCGGCAACAAGGCGAAGCCCGAATGGCTGGCGGCATGGCTCCAGAACCCGCGCGTCTACGACGCCACAACACCCATGCCGCACTACCGCTTCACGCCGCAGCAGATCGCCACACTGGTTGCCTTCCTGCAGGCCAAAACGGACTCCGACTACGGCTCCGGTGTTCACCTGGATACGGCCGGCCCGCAGCAGATCGCCCATGGACGCAAGCTCATCGTCGAACTGGGATGCGCGGCCTGCCACGAAATCAACGGCGTGCAGAAGCCGGAGAACTTCGCGCCCGAGCTCAGCACCATCGGCAGCAAGCCGCTGGCGCAGATTGTCTTCCTGCCCGGCATGGAACACTCGCTGCCCGCTTACATTACGGGCAAGATTCGCCAGCCGCACGCCTTTGGCTCCAGCGTCAAGATGCCGCAATTCACGCTGACATCTTCTCAGACAGATGCTTTGACCACCGCTCTGCTGGCTCTCACGGCGCGCGGCCGGTCCATGCCCGACAGCCTGCGCGTCGCGGCGGTTCCAGACAGCAGCTACCAGCCGGCCGGGCACGCGGGCAAACTCATCGCGGAACTGGCCTGCCTGAGTTGCCACCGCTTCAACGGCAGGGGCGGCGACATGGCGCCCGACCTTACATGGGAAGGAAGCTCGGTGCAGCGGCAATGGCTCATTGACTTCCTGCACAACCCCAATACGCTGCGCCCGTCGCTCATCCGGCGAATGCCGCGCTTCAACCTCAGCGACAGCGACAACAAGGAATTGACGGACTACCTGCTTGCTGTCTACCAGTCGCCGTCCATCGATGCGGACCTTGCGCCCGCGGTCACAAATCCTCCCGAGGTGGTGGAGCACGGACGCCAGCTGTTCTATTCCAAATATGCTTGCCAGTCCTGCCACATCGTCGACACCAAAACCGACAAGGGCTATATCGGGCCGACGCTCACCCAGGTTGGCTCGCGGCTGACTCCGGGTTGGGTTTACGCGTGGCTGAAGAACCCTCAGGCGCTGCGGCCAGACACTACCGAGCCTAACCAGAACCTGAGCGATGACGACGCCCACGCGCTAACAGCCTTCCTCATGTCTCTGAAAGTCTCGGGCGGGCGGGGAGCGAAGCAATGACGATGCGATCGACTGCACACACAAAGTTCCAAGCCTCCGCGGCGGTGGCGCTTCTCTCGCTCGCTTTGCTGGCCGGATGCAAGCATTCCTCTCCGGCGAATTCGGGGCTGAAACCCACGGCGCAGGGAACAGCGCTTGTCGAGTCCAGCGGCGGCCACCAGTTGGGCGTCACCGGCACCGCGCTCAAAGACCCGCTGGTGGTCCAGGTCAACGACGATCAGGGGGCTGCGGTTCCCGGGGCGCAGGTCGAGTTTCACGGCCCGGCGGGCATCAGCTTCGATCCGGCCGCGGTGCTCACCGACTCCAGCGGCCAGGCAACCACGTCTGTCACTTTTGGCGCAATCGCAGGCCGATATCAGCTCAGCGCCGTAACTCCCGGCAAGGCCAAACCCGTGTCGCTCGACATTGTGGAGACCGCGCTTGACTACCAGCAGCGGGTCGGAGCCATGCTTTCAGACAAGTATTGCAGCCGCTGCCACGATTCGGAATCTTCGCCGCAGCGCGTCTCCAACTACGACAACCTCGAAGTCAAGCCGCATGCATTTGCCGACGGCAACACGCTGAACAAGATGAGCGATGCCGATCTGACTTCGATCGTCTTGCATGGCGGCCCGGCGTTGAATCGCTCGGCGCTGATGCCGCCCTACGGGAATACGCTGAGTGCCACGGACATCAAGGCTCTCATCGCTTATGTACGCGCGGTTTCCGATCCTCCGTATCAACCGGCAGGGACGGTTTACGCACGCAAGTAGTGTCGCAAGCGGCAGATCGTCTCCCGGCCGGGGAGCTCTCGCCTGGATGCGGTGTCGGACGAATTGAACCAGCGATGGATGCATCGGCCGGATGAGCTACTCTCTGTTTTCGCAGTGGGCGGCAGAGTCGGGCATTGACCTTGTGACGCTGGCGGCGCTCCTGGGCCGTTCCAAGATTCAGATAGTCCTGCGGTATGCCCACCCATTGCAAGAGCATCAGGCGCGGTCTGTCGAGCGAATGGAGCAATTCGTGGCAAAACAATAGATCGCCGCCTTCGAGAGGCAAACGACCATGACACAATGAGAGCGAAAAGGGGGGGCAGAATCCACCAGATGCCCACTGTCCCCAAAACGCTTTCTGTGCTGTTATTGGCGAATTCGGGTGGCCTTGCTCTCTCATCAGGCTTGAATGGGTTCTGTTCCCGCACTCACGATTTCCAAGTAGCGGGTGTAAGCAAATATCCGGTCCCGTTCCTTGCCCGTGGTCTCTTCGGCAATTGCTAGTTCTTCCAGGCGCTTCAACGCGGCACTCACGGTAGGGATGGAGAGATTAAGGGCGCGGGCTGCCACCCCAATGTTGATGAGCGGCTTCTTTTGCATATACTCGTGGACCCGCAGCGCAGAGAGAGCGGATCGTCCGAGAACTTGAATGCGCTTCCGGTCCGTATCGAAGAGGCGAATCAGTTCCACGGCTGTATCGGCAGCCTGCTTCGCTGTCGCTTCCGCCCCTTCTAGAAAAAACTCCAGCCATTCCTCCCAAACGCCATCTGTGCGGACTCTTTGCAGCAACTCATAGTAGCGCCCACGATGAGTTTTGAAATACAGGCTGAGATACAGCAGCGGCTCACGTAAAGCACCCCTGGCACAGAGCAGAAGCGTAATCAGCAAGCGTCCCAGCCTTCCGTTGCCGTCCAGAAAGGGATGGATTGTCTCAAACTGCACATGGATAAGTCCCAATTGCACCAGTAAGGGCAGCTTTTGCTCCTCATCATGGAGAAATTTCTCAAAGCTATCAAGGCATTCCATGAGCCGCTCTGGTGGTGGCGGCACAAAGGTTGCATTGCCTGGCCGGGTTCCGCCTATCCAGTTCTGTGAGCGTCGGAATTCTCCGGGCGTTCGGGTCGCACCGCGTCCGCCCCTCAAGAGAATGCCGTGAATCTCTCGAATCAGCCGCAACGAGAGCGGAAAGCCATCGCGCAGACGCTCCAAGCCGTGTTGCATGGCGGCGACATAGTTCGAGACCTCTCGCACATCGTCTATCGGAACGCCCGGTGCGCCCGCATTCTCAAACAACAGCAAATCGGAGAGGGAAGACTGAGTGCCCTCAATCTGGGAGGACAGAACCGCTTCCTTGCGAACGTACAGGTACAGAAACAGTTCCGTATCCGGCAGAAGCGTTGAAAGCCCATCCAACCGCCCCAATGCCTGATTGGCGCGGTCCAGGAGCGGCAAGAATGCTCCCAGTTCGAGCGGCGGGGCGGGCGGCAATGGAAAGGGAACGAAAGCGCGGACCGTCTCCCCGGTTGTGGTTGATTGGAAATAGTCTCCGGTCTTGCGATGAATCGGCATCGGGCTAATGCAAAGTTCCTTTCATAGCCTGTTCTGCAATGAAAAGATAACGCCTTATTCTTTAATAAGCAAGCACGCTGAGGCAGTTCAGAATGGCGGGGCAAATGGGGGCGCTGTCGCTGACACAAAGAGCATCAGAAGGGATGATTCAGTCGGAAAACGACGGCCACCCGCTACAGTTTCCGCTACAGCGGCTTTCTACATTCTGTCGGGAATCGTCTCTAAGTTATTGAAAGGATTGGAGGCGCGGGTCGGGATCGAACCGACGCATAAAGGTTTTGCAGACCTCTCCCTTACCACTTGGGTACCGCGCCTTGGCAGGGCAGCCTTTTTTATTTGGATCGCTCCATACCGCCGTAGCCAACCCGGCTGGCGCCGGAGGGCGGAATGGAGCGGGAGACGAGATTTGAACTCGCGACCCTCGCCTTGGCAAGGCGATGCTCTACCACTGAGCTACTCCCGCTTGTT
>Ga0302320_10000945_pt1 | contig 69615 bp, 46 predicted proteins | sample Bog_T0_3_FD_202130 | JGI IMG/M metagenome (GOLD analysis project Ga0302320, IMG submission 202130) | Peat permafrost microbial communities from Stordalen Mire near Abisko, Sweden - Bog_T0_3 | ecosystem: Environmental > Terrestrial > Soil > Wetlands > Peat | place: Sweden: Abisko, Stordalen Mire...
CCTCGGCCGGAAAACCAATTCTCCTCGCGGCGAACAAAACGAGGAAGAAACAACTGGAGAAGTACTTACACCATGTCGCGACCGCAGCCTAAAAAATGCTTAACGGCGTTGCCCGTTGGGGTTTGGGTCGGCGCCTTTTCCCGACCCAGGGTAGCCGCTGCGCGGCGACCCTGGGCTGTGTGACTCCGGCCCCTTCGGGGCGATGTTGTACAGAGAGCTGAAACGGGGCCGGCAGCTAGAATTTTCGAACCCAAAAACTAGCTGCGTCCCCGTTTCGACGCCCTGCCCACAGGTCCGTTCCCATATGGCGACGATTTCCGAAGCGTTGGCGATTGCGATTCGGCACCATCAAGCCGGTCGGCTGCAAGCCGCTGCGCAAATCTATCGGCTGATTTTGCAGGCGGAGCCGAATCATGCCGATGCGACTCATCTTCTCGGGGTCATCGCTCAACAAGAGGGCAACCAGGAGGTTGCCGTCGAATACATCGGCCGGGCAATCGGGTTGAAAGGGGATGCGGCTGTCTTCCATCACAACTTGGGAGAGGCGTATCGTGCGATGGGGAGGACTGCCGAAGCGGTCGCGTGCTACCGCCGGGCGCTGGAACTGAAGCCGGACTATGCCGAGGCAGATAACAACATGGGCAACGCTTTGGAGGAGATCGGCGACCTGCGGAGCGCGGAAGACTGCTTCCGCGCCGCGTTGCAGCACAATTCCCGCTTCGTCGCCGCGCATTACAATTTGGCGGAGCTCCTCGGCGGCACACTTCCGGAAAAGGATCTGGCGGCACAGCGGCGGTTGCTGGAGGAACGGGAGTTGACCGACGCACAACGGTTGTTGCTGCACTTCGGCCTGGCCCAAGTGCTGGACGCGCGGGGCGAATATGCCGCGGCCGCCGAACACCTCGATCGGGGCAACGCGCTGCAACTGTCGGAGTGGCATAAGTGCGGCCGGGCGTACGACCCCAAAAAGCACGTCCATCTCGTCACCCGGATAATCGGCGTCTCGACGCCGGAGTTCTTCGAGCGGGTCCGCGGCTTTGGGTTGGAAAGCGAGCTGCCGGTGTTTGTGGTGGGGTTGCCGCGATCGGGCACGACGCTCATCGAGCAGATCTTGGCCGGCCATTCGCAGGTTTTTGCCGCGGGGGAGATCAAACTGGTCCCCGACACCATGGCCGCGCTGGGCGGCCAAGACGCCGATTTCATCGAGGGCCTTCGCCAGTTGAACCAGCAGACGGCCAGCCGTCTTGCATCGCGGCACCTGGAGAAACTCCGCGCATTCAGCGGCACGGCGCTTCGCATCGTGGACAAGATGCCGGAGAATTACTTGCATCTGGGTCTGTTGGCGAGCCTGTTTCCGCAGGCGAAAATGATTCATTGCCGCCGCGATTTGCGCGACGTGGCCCTCTCCTGCTGGATGACGCGTTTACGGGAGATTCGCTGGGCCAACGACCAACGGCAGATGGTTTCCCGATTTCACGAGTACCAGCGGATCATGGAGCACTGGCGGGAGGTTTTGCCGGTGCGGCTGTTGGAAGTGGACTACGAGGAGACGGTGGCCGATGTGGAAGGCGTGGCGCGAAAGCTGGTGGCCTGGTGTGGCCTTGCGTGGGAGCCGAAGTGCCTGGAGTTCCAGCAGGCGAAGCGGCCGGTCCGAACGGCCAGCGCCGTCCAGGTGCGCCGGCCGGTCTATAGAACAGCGGTGGGACGGTGGAAGCACTACGAACACGCGCTGGCTCCGCTGTTCGCGGAACTGGAAAAGGTGGTTGCTCGCAACCGCGAGAGGCGGTAGCATCGGTGTCTTGGCGACCAAGCACGCGGTTGTCGATGAGCACCTGATGCGGTTGGGTCCGGCGAGAGGTGAAAGCGCGCTGCGCCACAGGGCCGGTTCCTCGGAGGACTTCAGCCTGAGATGTAACCGCTTCGAGCCGCACCACGGTGAATCGCAAATTTGTGCCGATCTTCCGTAAAACCGCATTGTAGAGAGCGAACCTTCCACAACATACGCTATGGCAACGATTTCCGAAGCATTTGCGATTGCGATCCAGCACCATCAGGCCGGGCGGTTGGAGGCCGCCGCGCAAATCTACCGGCAGATCCTGGCGGTCGAGCCGAATCAAGCCGACGCGCTCCATCTCCTCGGCGTGATTGCTTATCAGGCGGGCAATCACGGGAGTGCCCTCGAGTACATCCAGCGGTCGATCGGGTTGAAAGGGGATACGGCTGCTTTCCACTACAACTTGGGGGAAACATTTCGTGCCTTGCGGAGGATTCCCGAAGCAATCGTCTGCTACCGCCGGACACTGGAACTACAGCCGGACTATGCCGAGGTGCACTACAACCTGGGCAATGCCTTGAAGACCCAGGGGAACCTGGATGAGGCGGTCGCCTGTTACCGCCGGGCGGTGGAACTGAAGCCGGACCTTGCCGAGGCCCACAACAACCTCGGCAACGTCTTCAAGAACCAGGGGAAGCTGGACGAGGCGGTCGCCTGCTACCGTCGGGCACTGGAGCTGAAGCCGGGCTTTGCCGAGGCCCACAACAACCTGGGCAATATCTTGCAGGGCCAGGGGAAGCTGGACGAAGCGGTCGCCTGTTACCGTCGGGCACTGCAACTGAAAGCCGACTTCGCCGAGACCCACAATAACCTGGGCGCTGCCTTGCGGGATCAGGGGAAGCTGGACGAAGCGGCCGCCTGTTACCGCCGGGCACTGGAAGTGATGCCGGACTACGCCGCAGCGCACAACAACCTGGGCAATGTTTTCAAGGACCAGGGCAAGTTGGACGAGGCGATCGCCTGTTACCGCCGGACACTGGAACTGCAGCCGGACTTCGCGGGGGCGTACAACAACCTGGGCAATGCTTTCGAGGACCAGGGAAAAATGGACGAAGCCGTAGCCTGTTACCGTCAGGTCGTGCAGCTCGAATTGGGCGGCGTTACGAGTGACCCGGGAAATCGTCAGGCATCGGCGGAATCTCGCCCGCCGGCAGGGCGGACATGCCAGGGCCACGCGGAAACGCCCATCAGTCTCGGCAACGCGTTTGCTCAATTGGCGGCCATTCTTGGCCGTCGCTTTCCCGAGAGCGACTTGCTGCTGCTGCGGCAGGCGGCGGCGGAATCGAATTTGCGCGGCGACGCGCGTGCGGCCCTTCAATTCGCCCTGGCTCAAGTGCTCGACGCGCGGGGCGAATATGGCGCAGCCGCGAAGCACCTCGACGCAGCCAATGCCGCCCGGCTGGCCTTTCTGAAGAGTCGAAAGCGGGCTTACAATCCCGTCCGCTACGGATCTTTCGTCAGCGACGTGCTTGCGGCTTTCACGCCTGGCTTATTCGAGCGGCTCGGCGGATTCGGCCTGGAGACCGAGCGGCCTGTTTTCATCGTGGGGCTGTTTCGGTCGGGCACCACGCTGGCAGAGCAGATCCTGGCAAGCCATTCCCGGGTGTTTGGGGGGGGCGAGTTGCATTATTGCGAGGAGACCTTTCAATCGCTGCCCGAAGCCACGAATCGCGACGACACGCCCTGCAAATGCCTCCTCGACCTTGACCGGAAAACCGTCCGTCGTCTTGCGCAGCGGCACTTACACCGGCTGCGAACGCTGGATGAACGAGCCCTTCGTATCGTGGACAAGATGCCCGAAAACTACCAGTATCTTGGTCTGATCAGGGTCCTCTTTCCTCAAGCGCGGCTGATCCATTGCCGGCGGAACCTCCGCGACGTGGCGCTATCCTGTTGGATGACGAATTTCACTTCCTCCCCCTGGGCCTGCGACACGGACTACATCGTCTCCCACTTCGAAGAGTATCTACGTTTGATGGACCACTGGCAAAAAGTGCTGCCCGCGCCGCCGCTGGAGGTCGATTATGAGCAACTGGTGGAAGACACGGAAGCAATGGCACACCGCATCGTGGAGTGGTGCGGGCTGGAATGGGAACCGCAATGTCTGCGGTTTCACGAGACGCAGCGGGCGGTACGGACTGCCAGCGCGGCGCAAGTTCGGCGGCCGATTTACAAGACTTCCGTGGGACGCTGGAAGAACTACGAGAAAGCGCTGGGCGAGCTATTCTCCAGGGTACAACTGCTCGAAGAAACGTGGCGGCAACGGCAATCAACGACGGATGGAAGCGACGGAGGGTGCCAGTAGCACCTGGCGGGGCCGTTCAGGGGCATGCCAATCGCTCAATGCATCACCAAGGGCAGCTTGCACCCAAACACCTGAGGATCTCCCGGCGAGGCTTTCGCTCGGCCCATTGAAACACATTGCGGCGGGCAGGCTGAATTCCCAAGATAAACTCTATGGCAACGATTTCCGAAACATTGGCGATTGCGATCCAGCACCATCAAGCCGGTCGGCTGCAGGCCGCCGAGCAGATTTACCGGCAGATTCTCGCGGTAGAGCCGAATCAAGCCGATGCGATTCATCTTCTCGGCGTGCTGGCCCACCAGGTGGGCCAGCACGGGATTGCCGTCGAGTACATCGCCCGCGCGATCCGGTTGAAAGGGGATTCGGCGGCGTTCCATAACAACTTGGGCACGGTGTTGAAGGAGCAGAAGAAGCTGGACGAGGCGGCCGCCTGCCATCGCCGGGCGCTGGAACTGAAGCCGGACTTTGCCGAAGCACACAACAACCTGGGCAACATTTTGAAGGACCAGGGAAAGCTGGACGAGGCGGCCGCCTGCTACCGTCGGGCACTGGAGCTGAAGCCGGACTTTGCCGAGGCACACTACAACTTGGGCAACGGTTTGAAGGACCTGGGAAAGTTGGACGAAGCGGTCGCCTGCTGGCGGCGGGCACTCCAACTGAAGCCCGACCACGTCGAAGCACATTACAACCTGGGCAATGCGTTGCAGGAGCAGAGGAAACTGGACGAAGCGGTTGCCTGTTACCGCCGGGCACTGGAACTGAAGCCGAACGACGCCGAGGTACACATCAACCTGGGCAACGTGCTGAAGGACCGTGGGGAGCTGGACGAAGCGGTTGCTTGCTACCGCCGGGCATTGGAACTGATACCGGACTTTGCCGAGGCACACAGCAACCTGGGCAATGTGATGATAGACCAAGGGAAGCTGGACGAAGCGGTTGCTTGCTACCGCCGGGCACTGGAACTAAAGCCGGACTTTGCCGAGGTCCACAATAACCTGGGCGCTGCCTTCAAGGACCAGGGGAAACTGGACGAAGCGGTTGCCTGCTGCCGCCGGGCACTGGAACTGAAGCCGGACTATGCCGAGGCGCACTACAACTTGGGCGCAGCCTTCGAGGCGCAGGGGAAGCTGGATGAGGCGCTCGCCTGCTGCCGCCGGGCGCTGCAACTAAAACCGGACGATGCCAAGGCGCACAACAATCTGGGCGTTGTCCTCAAGGACCTGGGCAAGCTGGACGAGGCAGTCGCCTACTGGCGCCGGGCACTGGAACTGAAGCCGGACGATGCCGAAGTACACAGCAACCTCAGCGTTGCCTTCAAGAATCAGGGGAAGCTGGACGAGGCGATTGCCTGCTGCCGCCGGGCACTGGCATTGAAGCAGGACTTTGCCGAGGCGCACAACAATCTGGGCAATGCGTTGAAGGACCAGGGAAAGTTGGAGGAGGCGCTGGCCTGCTACCGCCGGGCGCTGGAACTGAAGCCGGACGATGCCGAAACGCATAGCAACCTGGTCTACACCCGGGTGTTCTGCCCCGGCTGCGATGCGCAGACTCTCTACGAAGAACAGCGCCGATGGAACCAATGCCACGCCGCGTCTTTGGCGCAGTTCATCCAGCCGCATCGCAACGACCGTTCTCCCCATCGCCGCTTGCGGGTTGGCTATGTCTCGCCGGACTTTCGCAACCATGCCGAGTCGTTTTTCACGGTACCGCTGCTGTCGGCACACGACCATCAGAACTTCGAGATCTTCTGCTATGCCGACGTAGTTTGCCCCGACGCGATCACCGCACGGCTCCGTTCTTACGCCGACGCCTGGAGGAACATCACCGGCCTTACCGATGAGCAGGTCGCCCACTTGGTCCGCCAGGACAGGATCGACATTCTCGTGGACCTGACCATGCACATGGCCCGGAATCATCTCCTGGTTTTCGCCCGCAAGCCCGCGCCCGTGCAGGTCTGCTGGCTTGCCTATCAAGGCACCACGGGTCTTTCGACCATCGACTACCGGCTCACCGACCCCTACATCGATCCCCCGGGCCTCCACGACCGCTACTACTCGGAGGAATCGGTGCGACTTGCGGACGCCTTCTGGTGCTACGATCCACTCGCCGACGAACCGGCGGTCAACGCGTTGCCGGCCTTGGAGAAGGGCTACATCACGTTCGGCTGTCTCAATAACTTCTGTAAAGTGAACGTTTCGGTCCTGAAGCTCTGGGCCCGGGTCCTCACGGCTGTCGATCGCTCGCGGCTGCTGCTGCTGGCCGCCGAAGGCTCCCATCGCCAACACACCTTGGATTTGCTGGAAGAGGAAGGCGTCGAGCCCGATCGCGTGACGTTCTTTGCCAAACTGCCCCGCCCGCAGTATTTGCAACTTCACCACCGCATCGACGTTGGACTCGACACTTTCCCGTACACCGGACAGACCACCAGTTTAGACGCCTTCTGGCTGGGTGTCCCGGTCATCACGATCGTGGGCCAAACGGCGGTTGCGCGGGCGGGACGCTCTTTGCTCTGCAATCTTGGCCTGCCGGAGTTGGTTGCCGAGACGCCCGAACAATTCGTGCGCATCGCCGTGGAGTTAAGCAACGATTTGCCGCGGCTGCGGGACCTCCGGGCAACTTTGCGGGATCGGCTGCGGAGATCTCCGCTGATGGACGCCGCTGGTTTTGCGCGAAATGTCGAGGCCGCCTACCGTGAGATGTGGAGGCGGTGGTGTGTGCAGTAGACCTTGATGGGGCGAGAGCTCTCAAGAGGCCGTGAGCAGCCGCTTGGTATGCTCTGGTCCGTTCTCTTGAAACACGTTGCGACGATTATGTGGAACATGAACAGCGTTACAGCCATCGAGTTCAAGCACGACGACGTCTGTCGGATCGCGTTTGACGACGGCTTGGAAGGGGACGTGGATTTTTGTTGGTGCAGAACTACGAACCCCTCACCCCCGGCTCCTCTCCCGCGAGGGGAGAGGGGAGTAATTGTTGGCCGGCCGTTAAGCGGGTCGACGGCCCTACAAGTGCAGCTCGACGATGTCCTTGTCGTGCAGCACGTAGTCGCCTTTGACGACCGTGCCGTCGTGGACCGCTTCGCCCCACACGCGGGCGAATTTCAGCCCCTTGAGAAAATCCTTGTGCACCAGCCCGGCCAGGTCCACCAGCGTGCTGCCGCGGCGCACCGTGAAGGGCCGTTGCATGTCGGGCGCTTTCGCGGTGGGGAGCTTGCTGTAGATCCGCACCACGTCGAGCGCCTGATAGATCGCGTTGCGAAGCGCTTCCAGACCGGTCTTTTCCTGCGCGGAGACGAGGAACTCGAGAAAGTCCAAGGGGCACAACTCGTGCAGCATTTCCAGACGCTCTTGGGCCCCGGGCAGGTCGATCTTGTTGCCGACCAGGAAAGTCCGGGTGTAGGAAAGCCCCACGTCCTCCTCGCCCAGCGATGAGGCGGCGGCCAGGCGGGTTTTCGTGGCGTTGAGGCGGTCGAGCACGGCGTGCATCGCGTCGATGCCGTCGTCGTGGCCCAGGTCGACCAGCAGCAGGGCCACGTCGGCCGCGCGGACCAGTCCTTGCGTGTAGGGCTCCATGAAGTCGGCCGTGACGGGCGGAGTGTCGATCAACTGCACGGTCACGTCTTCCCAGGTCATCATGCCGGGGGCGGGAACGTGCGTGGTAAAGGGATACGCGGCCACCTCGGGGGTCGCCCGGGTGAGGCTGGCCAGGAGTTGGCTTTTGCCGGCGTTGGGGCCGCCGAGGATTACGGCCACGCCGGCGCCCTGCCGCGGGATGCGGACCCCGTGCCCTTTCTTGCCGCTGCTCTTCTCGACCTGAAGGTCTTTCTTGGCCTTGGAGATCTTGGCCTTGAGGTCGGCCTGGAGCTTGTCGGTCCCCTTGTGCTTGGGGATCTCCTGAAGCATCAACTGCAGACACTTCAGCTCCTCCTCGACCGTGGCCGCGCGGCGGTACTCCTCCTCGGCTTTCAGGTACTGTTGCGTAAGATTGGCGGGCATCGAACTACTAGTCGCGCGCCGGCCGCCAGCCGCTATCGTCCAGGGTAATGATCGACGTGGGGGCAACGGCCGACGTCGGGGCAACGGCCGACGGTGCGGGCGAGGCAATCTTCTGCGCCGCGGAGACCAGGTAGTAAGCCGGTACCACGGCCGACGGATTCATCGCCGTTTTGTCCTCGGGATGGACCGCCCGCGGCGTGGGCGTCGGCGTGCCGGTGTTGACGCCGGGAACCGTACTCCTCAAGGTGGGAATCGGTTGATAGTTGGCGCTGGGCGCCTTCGGGGCCGGCGCGGAATCGTTACGGAAGGTCGACGGCGGCTGCGTAGCGTTCGGTTCCGGCGTCGGCGCCGGGGTGGGCTGCATCGACGAAGGATTGGAATAGGTCGACTGCGGGCTCGGGCCGGCTTGGGGAGCAAGGGCCGGGGCCGCCTGGGCACAACTGGCACAACCCGAACCGCCCTCCATCGCCACGCCGCAAGTTCCGCCGGCACACGTCGAGCACCCGCCATACGTCGAGCACCCGCCGGCACACGCCGAGCATCCGCCGCAGGTCGAGCACCCGCCGCACGCCGAGCAACCGGCGGCCGGGCATGTTTCGCATGCCGAGCACGCGGTGCAGGGAGAGCAACCGCCGCACGTTCCACAGTAGCCGCACGAGGTGTATACCGGAGCGTAAGCCACACGATAACTGGCGTAGGGGAACAAAAGCGCACGCCGCACCACCACGGTTGCCACCGGTTGGCCGCACGTCGCACAGCCGCCGTAGCCGCACGTTGTACAGCCGCCACCACCGCACGTCGAACAGCCGCCGTAGCCGCACGTGACGGGCATCGCACAGCACGTCGGCCCGGCGTAACAGGTGGCATACGCCCGCGGAGCGCCGAAGAGACCGGCCAGCAGACCGGGGCGATAGGGGGCCAGATACGTCGTGCAGGCGCCGCAGGGAGCCGCGCACGGGGCGCAGGTGCTGCACGGCGCCGCACAGGCATTGCGGTGGAGCCATTCGCAGAGCGCGTGGCTATCGCGCGGCACGGCCAAGGGGATCGTCAGCGTGCCACAGGCAATGACCAGGTACCGTAAATGTCGAGCAGTCATGGTTGTACTCCGCAATAATCCAAGAATGGGACCACGCTTCATCACATTACGCGGGCGGCTTTCTGTCAAGAGTTTTCCCCGCCACGCGATTCATTTGGCCGTGTTTTCCAGCTACGAAAGCTCTCCTTGTTCGGAGCGACTTTGCCGATCGCATCGAGTTTGACGACCGGGGAGCCCGGCCAGGGACCTCCTTCCCCCACGGGTGAAGCCTAGCTTAAAAAAAGGTGATTGTGGACGGGGGACGAAATCAATGCTTGGCGGCGTCAACCCATAAACCGCAAAGCGATGGGCATCCGTCGTATTTTACGGTCACCCGGCCGCGGTCAACCCTCTTTTGCCGCTCTCGGTGAGCGTCTGCCGGTCTGCCGCCTTTTCATGAAGGCGAAAAAGACCTATACTAAGGGTTGAAGCGGTCGCGCGGAGCATGGAAGGCGGCCGTAACCTTTTACCGTAAAAGAAGTTGGAAAGCATGTCCGAGAATAGCAATCCCAACCATTGGGCTGATCTTTTGTCGCAGATTGGGGTGCCGGCCCCGGCGGAACCGCCGAAAAAGGATGAGTCCGCCGCGGTGGAACCGATTGCCAAGTCGCCCGTGGCCGAGCCGACGCGGTCGGAACCGCAAGTCGCCAAGCCGGCACGACGGCCGGCCGAAGTCCGCCGGCCGACCTCGGATTGGGATCGGCTGGCCGATGATCTGGGAGTGCCCGTCCCGCCGCGGCCGGCGCGGGAAGTGCCTGCGGAACGGCCGCCGCGAGTGGAAAAGCCGCAACCGCAAGCTCCCGCGGCAAAGCCCGTGACGCACGTCGAGGCGGCCATAGAGACGGAAACGCACGAGGTGGCTCGGCGCGAGACGGTGTTCGAGGGTCCGACCTTGGAAGATGCCGAGCCCACGCCGTCGGAAATGTGGGACACCGAGATCCCCGAGCTGGCCGATCCGTTGTTCATCGACGCACCGGTTGCCGCGGGCGGGGAAAAAGAGGCGGGAGACGTCTCCGCCGACGCGGCCGCCGGGCGCGAGCAGTGCGAAGAGCGGGAGCGTGCCGACCGCAAACGAGGACGACGTCGCCGTCGCGGGCGCCGCAAGGGTAGCCGGCCGCCGGAAGGCGTGGCGGATGCGCCGCGCGCCGCTGTGGGCGAACGAACCGAGTCGGCGCCTGAAGATAGGAGCGAGACGGTGGATTCCGAGCCGGTCTCCGCGACCGAAGAAGGCGGGACCGGGCCCACGGAAGGCCGCTCGCGCCGGCGTCGCCGCCGTCGCGGTTCCGATCGCCACCGCAAGCCGGAGGCTGCGGAGACCGCCGAGGCCAGAGAGCCCACGGAGGCCGGAGAGCCCGCGGGGATCACAGAGCCCGAGGAGTCCACAGAGGCCGTGGAAGCCTGGGACGCCGCGGCTGCCGCGGACTTTGGCGCCGGGCTGGAGCATGAAGGCTCCGAAGCGGAAGGGGAAGGGGAAGAATGGGACGGCGGCGTGGCCGACGAAGCGGGCGACCATGGGGAGGACGATGATTCGGACGACCCGGTCGCCACGTTGAGCCATCGCGCCATACCGACTTGGGAAGAGGCGATCAAATTCGTGATCGCCCCGAATCTGGAAGCCCGGGCGAAACATCCCAACGGCGGACAACAGCATCGCGGCGGTCGTCGTCCGCGTGGCGACCGCTCGCGGCGGTCGAACTAGTCTGCTGCGAGGGAATCATGCCAGGCATCCGTTTGGAAGACATAGCCGAAGCGGGAGTGGTGGGCGCGGGCGGCGCCGGCTTTCCCACCCACGTCAAGCTCTCCGGCAAGGCCGACACGGTCCTGATCAATGCGGCCGAGTGCGAACCGCTGTTGCACAAAGATAAGGAAGTGCTGCGGGATTACGCCGAAGCGGTGATCGAGGGCCTCCGCACGGCGATGCGGCTGGTGGGGGCCGAGCGGGGGCGGATCGGCATCAAGGAAAAATACCAAGACGTGATCGAGCTGGTGCAGTCGAAGTGCAGCGGCGACGTCGAGGTGGCCGCCCTTCGCGACGCTTATCCGGCCGGCGACGAATTCATCCTGGTGTACGACGTGTTGCGGCGGGTGATTCCGCCCGGCGGCATACCGCTCAACGTGGGCGCGGTGGTGATGAACGTCGAGACGGCCCTGAACGTGGCGCAGGCGGCCACGCGGCCGGTCACCGAGAAATACCTTTCCGTGGCCGGGGCCGTGAAAGAGCCGGTGACGTTGCGGGTGCCGATCGGGATCACCTTGCGGGAGTGCGTGGCCGCGGCCGGCGGGCCGGCGGTCGCCGATCCGCACTACATGGTCGGCGGGGTGATGATGGGCCGCCTGGAAGAGAACCAGGACGCGCTGGTCGACAAGACCACCGGCGGCGTGATCGTGCTGCCCGGCGACCACGTGGTCATTCGCCGCCGCCGGCAAGAGTGGGTGAGCATCGCGCGGATCGGCCGCAGCGCGTGCGACCAGTGCAGTTTCTGCACGGAGCTCTGTCCCCGCTGGCTGCTGGGCCATCCCATCGAGCCGCACAAGGCGATGCGGAGCCTGGGATTCAACCTGGTGGGCGAGTCGAACGTGATCGGCACGTCGTTCTGTTGCGAGTGCAACCTGTGCAGCCTCTACTCGTGTCCGGAGGATCTGGATCCGAAGAACGTCTGCACGCAGAACAAGCGGCGGTTGGCCAGCGAGAAGAAGCGTTGGGAGAACCCGCCCTTCAACCCGCGGCGTCCGCAGCAGCATCTGGAAAACCGCAAGGCGCCGATGCGGCGGCTGATGCAGAAATTGGGGCTCTACCAGTTCCACAACGTCGGTCCATTACAGGACCGCTTGTTGGAAACCGGCAAGGTCGGCGTGGCGCTGAAACAGCATATCGGCGCGGCTTGCGTGGTGGCCGTGGCCGTGGGCGACCAGGTCCGCAAGGGCCAGGTGTTGGGCCGGCCGCCGCTCACCAGCGGCAAGCCGGCGCTGGGCGCGCCGGTGCATGCCTCGATCGACGGCACGGTAACGGCGGTGGCCCAGGGCGTGGTTTGGATCGAAAAGAGCAGAGTATAAAAATGGCTACCCCGAAATCCATCGGAGCGTTGGAGCTGTCGAGCATCGGCATGGGATTTCTCGTCGAGGACGAGATGCTCAAGGCGGCCTCGGTCGAGTTGCTCATCGCCCGGACGATCTGCTCCGGCAAGTACTTGATCGTGATCGGCGGCACGGTCAGCGACGTGCAGGCCTCGATCGACGCCGGCTTGAAACGCGGCGACGAGGCGATCATCGATTCGATGGTCATTCCCAACGTACACGACGCGGTCTTTCCGGCGCTGGGCCAATCGGTGGTGCTGGAGGCCGAGCAGATGGGAGCGCTGGGCGTGATCGAGACCTTTTCCGGCACCAGCGTGTTGGCGGCGGCCGACGCGGCGGCCAAGGCGGCGCGGGTGATCATCTTCCGCATCCACGTGGCGATGGCGCTGGGCGGCAAAGGCCTGTGCCTGATGACCGGCAGCGTTTCCGACGTCCGTGCGGGGGTGCAAGCGGGAGTCGAGGCCGCGCGGCAACGGGGCCTGTTGGTCTATGAGTGCGTGATTCCCCGCCCAGCCAAAGAGCTGTTTGCCGATTATTTGTAGGGGGCAGACCGGCCGGTGGCACGTCCCTGAGCGGAGCGAACGGCGTGGCGAACGGCGGAAGGAAGATCGTAGGATGGATCGAGGGGCAGGGTGCCATGGCCACGCTGGCGTGGCGACGGCCGGCTCAGTCGCCGGAAAACATGCCCTCGGCAGACGCGGCCGTGGCGCCCGGCGAACCCGGAGGGTTCCCAGCGATTAGCCGCGGGTTGAGTGCAGCGACGCTTCCGGCGCCGATACGCGCAGACCGATTCGACCCCGGAGGGGTCGCGCAGGTGCTGCGACCCCTCCGGGGTCGCGGATCGGACGACGACGGAAACCCCGGGTCGCGTGCGCGACCGCGGGGCTAATCGCTGGCATCCCTCCGGGATTGGGGAACTTGGATGCCCGGTGCCATGGCCCACGGCGAGCGTGGACATCGCGCCCGGTCCTCTTGCTTCGTTGCACCGGTTCAAGAACCGGTACCACCCGCCGCGCGCTGGCAACGAATTGGTGAGCGTAGAACGGTTCCAACTCATACGCACGGTCACCGCTGGGCAAGCCAGCATTGGCACCCGGCGAATTGCGCGGAGACGTTAATACAGACAAGCTGCGGCAAGGAACGTAGAAGACGGCACGGGCAAGCCCGTGGCACACGGCGATTCCATCTCACACGCACGGGCGCTGCTGGGCAAGCCAAATGTGGCACACGCCATTTCCATAGCCCAGGCATTTATGCCTGGGACTACGGCACCGTGGGGATTCAAACCCAGATATCCCGGCTCCGCCGCCTACGGCGGCGGAGCCGGGATATCTGGTGGCCGCGAAATACGCGATTCGCGTCCCAGGCATAAATGCCTGGGCTAGAGAAATCGCGAGGCATCCCCAAGCGTGAGTGCCTGCACCACGGAAGTCGGGAAGCGATTCTTCCTCGGGGCCTTACTTGGCCTCTTTCGCCGCTTCGGCCGGCTTTTCGGCTTCGGCAGCGGCCTTCTTCTCTTCGCCTTCGACCTTCTTGGGATCGCGGGGCTTGAACACCCGCTCGTCGTAAACGTTCAAGCCGTGCAGCGCGTGCATCACGCCGTCAAGATCCTTGGCACTCAGCGCCGCCACGTTCCAATGGGAACTCTGGTTGGCCAGCAGCGTGGTGAGATATTCCACGGAACGGACCACTTCCGGGTTCTCCAATTGTTCCGCGGACAGGGAAATCGCCAACCACTCGAAGATATGAGCGGTGGCCGAGAGCGTTCCCTCCCAATCGCGGCTGGTGCCGACGGCGGCGAAGAACAGCGGGTGCCAACTGCCGTCGGAATTCTGCAGACTCAACGCGAACTGCTGATAGTCTTCGACGAACTTCTTCGCCCGGCCCAGGTCGCCCACGGGGGCCTTCAGCTTGCTCAACTTGGAAACGGCGAAACCGAGGCCCAAGAGGCGATTGGCGCCCGCGACCGACGATTCGGCGTCGGGCCGGGCCAACTCTTCGCGGATCATCCGCTCCAGGTTCCAGGGCTCGCCGCGATCGTTCTTCCAGGAATCTTTGGTGGCAGAGTAGTAGGCCAGGCCGATCAGCCGGAACGATTGATCGGTGCCGGCGCGGCAACTGAGCTTCTCGGAAGCCACCAGGTCGGCGACGCTGCGGACCTTGGTGCCCACCCGGACCGGATAATCGACGGGCACGCGGGACAGCGCCAACACGGCCAACAACTGCGCCGGGTCGGTCTGGGTGCCATAACCGACGCGGGCCGCGACATGCCCGTCGACGAGCATCAGCGGCTGGTAATCGCCGCAGGGATAATTCCAGCAGAGGCAGGTGATGCCGTTGAGCTTCTCGCTGCCGTAGAGCACTTCGGTCTGGCAGCCGAAGGCCAGGCAAAGCTCGATTATGTCGCTGACGCTGTTGTCGCGGGTGTTGAGCGATTGCTGAGAATAAGCGGCCACGGTCGAGCGGACGCGATCGCGCAGCGCTGCCATTTCCGCCGAGAGTGCGGGCTTCGCCGGCGGCGCGACGGTCGCCGCCGCATCGAGCCCTGCGGGCTCTTGCTCCTTGTTGGCGGCGATTTTCTTTGCGGCCGGCACGATGATGGTGGCCGGCGCGGTTACGGCCGGGTCCCGTTGGGCCACGAACAGCGGCAACCGCTGCGGCTCGTCGTTGGTGGGCGGCAGGCGGTGCACGACGGGCGACGGGCTGCGGTCGCGGTGCGACGCGACGGGATCCTTGGCCGAGAGGCCCGGCCCGTCGTCGCGCGACGATTTCGCGGAAGCCGCGCTCAGGGCGTCGCGCACCGGACCATCGACGGAGACCGCGTTTTTCTCGCCCGGCGCATCGGCGGGCAAGACGGCCGAGTGATAACGGTCGACGTCGATCCGCGGGGGAAGCTGCAGACCGGAATCTTCGGCCCGAGCACGCGCGAGCGCCATTGCGGCCAGCGCGCAGATCAACAGCGAAAGGGAAAGGCTCTTCCGGCAATGACACATGGGCAGTGCTCCAACACTCTTCCGTGAGACGCGGCGCTGGTGGGCCGCGTCGATTAAAGTCCGGCCGCCGTATGTTCGGCGGCTGGCCGCTTGGCGGTGGTTTCAGCGGTCGTGTCTTTCAGCGGCCGGTCGATCAAAAAGCCGCCGGCAGAGCCGCGCTGGTTATAGGAATTGTTCTGGGCCCCGCTGCCGTAGGTGGCAGTGCCGCCGTAATGGATGAGGAAACTGAAATTGCCGCCGCAGGTGGGCAGGTTGTGGTAGGAGATGCTGGGGTTGGCGAAACCTTGACCGTAGCCCATGAAGTTGCTGTCGCCGCCGTAGTCGAAGAGCATTCCCAGGCTGGCCTGGGCGCCGCAGCCCTGGCTGGTCATGGAGTTTTCGTCGTACTTGGCGTTGCCGCCGAAATTGCAGAGCACGCCCACCGAGCAGTCCCAGCCAAAACCCATTCCCATGATTGCGCCGCGGTAGTAGCTGTTGCCGCCGTCGTCGAACATGAAGCCCAGCGAGTAGTGGCAGCCGAAGCCGCAGCCGAAACGCTGGAACTGCGGCTCGCCACGCGCGCCGCCGTTGTAAGACGTCTCGGTGGAACCGAGGTATTTGTTGTTGCCGCCGAAGTCGCGGGCGAAACCCATGCCACACCAGTAGCCGCCGCCGTGGGCGAGATAGTCGAATTCGTAGACGTTGTCGCCCGCTCCATCGAGGAGGATGCCCAGGCCACCGTCGGCACATTGGCGGATGCCGGCGCCGAGGCCCTGTCCCCAGCCTTCGTAGCCGGGCGTTTCGGGGTAGGAATCGCGCCACAGGCCGCCAAGGAAGAAATGGTTGTGGCCGCCGACGTCATCCAGCATTCCCCAACCGAGGGGTCCGCCGAATCCCTGTCCCCACATGGCCGCACGATAGTCGTTGTCGCCGCCGCGATTGATGAGGATTCCCAGGCCGCAGAGCGCGGTTCCCTGGACGCGGCGGACGCCCCGATAGCGGTTGCTGCCGGAGTCGTCGACGAGGATTCCCACGCCACAGATGGCCGAGCCCTGGGCCACGTCGTGGGCCTCGTAGACGTTGTTGCCATCGACGTTCAGGAGCATCGAAACGCCCATCACCGCGGAGCCTTGGATTCCCGGCTGGGAGCCGTGGTAGTAGTTGTTTCCGCCGAGGTCGAGAATAACCAACAGGGGCCGCTCGAGCGAGACCGAGCCCTCGATGTATTCATCGTTGCCGCCCAAATCGACCACGGCGGCGACGTCGGGCATTTCGTCCAAGTGATACACATTGCGGCCGCGGCCGCCAACGATGATCGCTCCGGCCGGGGTGTCAATACGGCGGAGCACGCGTCCCTCGACGCCGGGCACTTGCACGTAGCCTTCTTCGGGAATCGCGGCCAACTGCGCCAGGAAGGCGTGGTCGACCAGCGGCGCGAGGGCCTCGGCGGCGCGGTGCAGGCCGTCGCGATCGACTTTTTCCAGCAGATCGCACAAGCGCCGGCCGGTGCCGCGATCGTTGAGCGTATGGCCGACGATGTTCTGGCTGACCAGGACCGGATACAGATTCGTCCGCAACTCGTTGATTTCACTCTTGGCCAACGGCGCCAACGCGGACTGGAACGAGCACTGCGCGGCGATCAAGGCTTGCTTCAGGGCATCCAAAGCCTCCTCGCCGGAACGGGGCCCGGCCAGGGCCGGAATCGTTCGCTCCCGCAGATCCATCTTCTCGCGGGCGGTGGCCAGCACGCGGGCCAAGCCAGGCCCCTCTTGGGGGTCCAGTATGGCTTGGTGCAATTCACGGGTGAAGCGCTCGGCCACGGCGGGGGCCCGGAGCGGATTCCGCAGCATCTGTTCATACCATTTGAGCCGGCAAATGCCGGTCAATTCCGAACCGGCGTATCCACGGGCGGTGGCGTTGAGTCGTCCGTTCAAATAACTGCGGAAACGAAGAAAATCGCCCTGGATGCTGCGGCCGTTGATTCCATCGACCACCTCTTTGGCCAACAACGTCATTTTTTCCGGAGCCAGCGGATCGCCGAGCTTGGACAGCCCCGTGGCGGCGGCGTTGGCGGGGGGGGCTGAAGTGGTGCTAGTGTCCGCGGCGTAACCAGTTACGGCGATTGCCATTGCCCAGGCGGCAAGGCAAATGACGGTCAGACTCCGGACCCGCAAGGATAGCCGGGGATAAAACATCGGGGTCTCCAATTGCGCAGACCACGAAAAGGTGGGGTGCAAAACGAGAAATCGGGTTGTCTTGTACGATGCCAGTAGGTTGCAGACTGTGAATGTCCGCGAGGTGCTTCTGCGGATCAATCGGCGTGCTTTCCGGCCTTCCTTTAGTTCTAGCCGGCAATCAATCGGCGACGCGAAACATTTTACCGAGTCCCACCTGAAATGGGTTGTCTAGGTTGGCTGGGTAAAAGCCTCGCTCGCAAGATCCTGTTGCGCTCATGCTCGGCTAATCCCTTATACTCTGAACGGCTTTTTGATGACGCGAGCCACTCGGGCTCATCGCATTTCGAACCGCGTCGAGTCTAAGAGGGAAGAGCTCACAATTCTCCTCCTCTGCCGGGCACTGCCACGGGCATCCATTATTGGACTGATGTCCCGCGAACGTCAACCGCGTTGAGGAGATTTCTAGGAGATTTTTGGGGAAATCGGCTTGCGACGAAATGGCTTCTGGAGTGCCGCGACACAAATCTCCTGGCGATTGTATTGCAATTGCCGGATGTTAACAAAATTGTAACCCCACTCGCGAATCCGCGCGACATATTGGGGAACTTCTTGAGCCAGTTCCCACTGAAAGAGTTTCAAGGTCAAGAGCATCCCGCGAATGTTGATTTGCGGATGCGTGACGATTTCCTCCACGACGTCCAAGGTATAGCGGGGCGCGACATTCATGTCGGCCGTGAGCCAGCGGATCTTGCGGAAATCGCGGCGCCGCACCTGGTTGGCGCGCCGCCGTAGATGAATGAAATTGGGGTGCTGCAGGACTTCGGGCGCCATCTCGGCCGGATCGATGCCGGTTACCAGAATCCCGCGATCCAGCAGCGCTTGGCTGGCCCCCCCCGGCGCGCTGCCGATTTCCGCGCAGCGCGCGGCGGCGGCGATGGGCAATTCGGACCACCGCAGCGCTTCCTCCATTTTCAACCACGCGCGGGATACGGCATGCGGCGGAAGCTCCAGCTCCAACATTCCGCCCGGCCAACGCGAGGCCACGCGGCCGGCCTGATGATAGCCGATCCACCACTCGTTGGGCTCGACGAGGATGCAGTCGAACACCATCTCGCCCGGCTGCGCGGCGACTTTGGCCGCGGCGTCTTTGGCCAGCCGGTCGGAGCGGGGGCAGTGACGCAGCAGGGCCGCGCGGGCTTCCAGCGCGGCCGGCGTGATGCCAGGTTCGAAGCCGTGCTCGCCCGGCGCCGCGGCGTCGCGCGGCCAGACGTGAATTCGCCGCACGGCGGGGCAGTCGGGGCCGGCCGACCGAGCGAATAACTGCCACGCGTCGCGGGCCAACTCGTCCAGATCGTGGCCCTGCACTTTGCCCAGGGAAAAGCCATGCGCCCGGGCGAACACCGATTCGAGGTCGACGTCGGCGGCCGAGGAGAGTTCCTCGGGCAGCTTGAAGGTGAGGAATCCGGGACGGGAATAGGCCAGTCGCGCGGTGGGCCAGCGATGCGCCAACTCCTGTTTCACGCCCGCTTCGGCGCCGACTTGACAGGTGATGAACAGAAAACGCGGAAGTTCAGGCATGGGGGAAAGGTGAGTGGAATCACTAAGTACTTAGGCTCCGCCGAAGAATAGCTTCCGAATTTCCGTAGCCCAGGCGTTTACGCCCGGGACGTAAATAGCGTGCGCCGCTGTTGCGATTTCGGTATCGCCATAATCCCAGGCGTAAACGCCTGGGCTACGGAAAAGAAAATGAAACCCGGAAGTTATTCTTCGGCCAATCCTTAGTGGACTCCTAACTCATGACTCCTCTTCGTCGTTCTTCATACAGGTCGTAGAGTTCCATCAACATCTCGCGCATGTCGCCGCGATGGCGGGCCAAGCATTGGGCGATCTCGTCGCCGCCGATCAAACCTTGTTCCGCCCCCAGAAGCCGGCCGACGATCGCGGCGGCGCGTTCGATCTCCACGGTGGTGTGCATGAGATGCGGCAGTCCGGCGTCGCCGTGGCTGGAAACGATCAGTCCCCAGCCGCGGCGGCGGCAGAGGCGCTTCAAACGCCAGCGATTCCAGCGGCTAAGCTGTTCGTAGCCGTCGACGATCACGATCGTCGCTGCATCCACCGTGGAAGATCGCGCCGGGTCCGCCGGCAATCGCCGCTGGCCGTCGTGCAGGGCGAAGCAGAGGGGGCGCCGCCCGGCCAGTTCGAGCATCGGCAGCAGGGTGGCAAGCAAAGTGGATTTGCCGGAGCCGTGTGGTCCGACGAGTTGTCCCCACCAGGCGTTGCGCCGCAGGCGCTCGACGAGCGCGGCGGGATCTTCGCCGGGGGGAAAGAGGTAGGCGATCGCACCGGGCTTGACGCAGCGCGTGGAGAAGGGATTGTCCACGCTTAGCAACGGGTCGGGGTCGGTCACGGTTTGGGGATCCTGGCCGGCGGCACGTTGCCCAAGCGAAAGCGATGTTGGCCCACGATCTCGCGGCCGCGGAGAAAGACCCGCAAGCGGACGCACCAGCGGACCTTGATGAGCTGCCCTTCATAGCTGAGCGGACTGTTGGGGAGGACCGTGGAGAAACGTCCGCGGCAGGCGGAGGGTTCGCCGGTCTGCTCTTCCACGGCGACGCGTTGGAATTCGTGGACGGAGATGTCCTCGTCCCCTTTTCCTTCGGTGTGCCAGAGGATGGAGATTTCCATCGCCCGCACCTCGTTGGTGTCGATGGGTTCGAGCCAATACTCGCCGGAGAGCGTTTCGCCGGGGTGGTAAATGCGGCCGTTGCCGTCGAAACGAATGTGGATTGCGTCGTCGTTCACGCCGGGGCGTCTCCGTTGCAGGGATGAACGATCAGCGGGAAGGCCCGTTCGTAGTGGGGCCAGCCGAGGGATGTGCCCTCGACCACGATTTTCCAGCCGACTTCGTTGTGTTCGGCCTTGAAGGAGTGCATCGCGCGGGCGGGGATCTCCAGGGGGCAGCGCACTTCCAGGGGCGTGCCGCGGGGGATCTCGAAGTTATCGCGGCGGAACAGCTCGCGCTGGTAGACGCGGCGGGTTTCGCTGCGGGTGTTGGTTCCCTGGCGATAGGTGGCTTGCTCTTCGGAGACCAACAGCACGGCGAGCGATTTCAACCGCAGCCGCCCGGCCTGGGAGATGAACAGATCGTAGCGTTCGCCGGGCATCAGCGGGTGATGGGAGACCTCGGCCAGAGTGGGGCCGATTCCGTTGGCCAAGAGAATCTGCCGGATCCAATAGGCGATCAGGCCGATGCCGGCCAACACGAAAGGCACCATCGAAATCGTCAACTTCCAGTCGGGATGCCCTTCCTGGTAATCGGTGATCGCGATGGCGGCGAAGACCCACACGACGGCGTTCCACAGCGCGCAGCTTGCGCCGAGCCAGAAGAGGAACCAGGCGGGCGAGCTGTGGATCGGCAAGCGATAGGCGAGCACGGTGCCGGGACTGTCGGTGATGCCCGAACAATCGGGAATGGAGGGATATTTCCGATGTGCGCCGTTGCCGTTGTCGAACAGATCGAGCCGCCCGGCTTGCCGCGTGAGGGCAGAGCGGCGTTCGGCCGAAGTGCCGAGGTGCAGCAGCCGGAAAGCCAGTCCCCGGCCGCCGATGATGACGAACGAGAGGGGTACGATGAACGTCAACCAGATCCACCAACTGTAGCCCCGCACGAGGACCACCGCCTTTGGATCCGTGGGCGCGTACCAACAGGGATATTCGCGGCCTTTGACATAGCGGGCGAGGATGGCTTGCACGTCGTCCAAGGAGCTGGAGTACTCCTTGCCGGTGCCGAAGTGGATGTCGTAGGTCCTGACGGTATAGGTCGTGTCGTCGACACGATAAGAGATTTCGATTTCGGGGCGGTAGAGCGTGCCGCCGCTATTTTTGCTGGCACCGACGTAGGTGTCGCGGACCGTGCAGCGCTGGGGAACGAACTCGTGGTTCACGCGCCATTCGGGAATCACGAGCAGCTTCAACAGCAGCGTGAAACCCACGCAGCCCATCACGATGAAGGCGGCCGAGAGCACCGCTTCGCCGGCGCTGCCTACGGTCCGCGAGCCGGTGAGGCGGTGGCCCCGCTTCTTCTGATAAACTCGAAAAACACGCGCCAAAATCGCTCCTCCGCCGGAACTCGGTGGTACGCCCGGAACGAAGTAATGGGCGTGGGGCCAGGAAGCCACGCCCTTCGCTGCGCTCAGGGACGTGCCACCCAAGAACGCGGGTGCCATGGCCACGCTCGCGTGGCCATGGTGCGTCATCTTGCGTCGCTTACATGCCCACGACAAGCGTGGGCATGGCACCCAAACCCGTCATCTTCGCATCGGCCATCCACCGTTTACCGCGGCTGGGGCGGGGTGGGCCGGGGCGCGGGCGCCGCGGCGTCCCGCTTGCTGCGCCGGCAAAAGCCGATCCCTTCCAGCGCCTTGTACACTTCTTCCAGAGTTTTTTCGCCGAAATTCGAGATACTCAGCAGGTCCTCGCGAGTGCAATTGAGCAAGTCGCGAACCGTGAAGATGCCTCGTTCTTCCAAGCAATTGGTGGTCCGCACCGAAAGCCCGATCTCGGCCGTGCTCATCTCCAGTTTCTCGGCCATGTCTTTGGCCGCCGTGTCGGTAGTACTGAGTGGAATACGGGTTCCCATGGGTTCCCTCCCAAAGCGATGCCGCGGAAAACGCCCCCGAAGGGCATCGCCCTGGCACCTGTGAAAACTGCCCAGTTGCTATCGCCCGATGAGTCCGTCTCACCGGTGAAATACAGAGTATAAGTATAGCAACTCGCGGGAATCTGGGTAGCGCCTATGAGATGGAAAAATTGTATACTGAGGGTTTCTCGCCGATGGCCACGGATATCCCGCCGCGGCTTAGAAAGGAATCGAAGCGTTGATCGATTTGTTACAGGGCCTGACCGAGGCTCAACGCGAAGCCGTTCTGCACGTCGACGGGCCGCTGCTGATCCTGGCCGGTCCCGGCAGCGGCAAGACCCGCGTGATTACCCATCGCGTCGCCCATTTGCTGCACCAGGGCATTCCGCCTTCGCAAATCCTCGCGCTGACCTTCACCAATAAAGCGGCCGACGAAATGCGGGCGCGGATCGAGCAGTTGGCCCCGCAGCAGTCGATCGGCGCGGGGACCTTTCACCGCTTCTGCGCGCGTCTGTTGCGTAAATATGCGCAATTTGCCGGGCTTGAGGCGAACTACACAATCTACGATGCAGAAGAGAGCTTGAAAACCCTCTGCCGTACGATTTCCGAGCTGAAGATCGACCCGACCCTTTTCGGGCCCGACGCGCTGGCGACCGCAATCAGTTGGGCAAAGAACAATCTAGTAATGCCCCAACAGTACGAGCCCCGGCCGGGGAATGCGATCGGGGCGGTGGTGAAGCGGGTTTACCCCGCTTATCAGGAGCGGCTGCGGCGTTCCAACGCCGTCGATTTCGACGACCTGTTGTTGCACGTGGCCACTTTGCTCCGTGAGAATTCCGAAGTGCGGCAAGACCTCGACGAGCGCTACCGCTATATCCTCGTCGACGAGTACCAGGACACCAACCTGGCCCAATATGCGATTGCGCGGGCGCTTTCGATCGACTATCCCAACTTGGCGGTCACCGGCGATCCGGACCAATCGATCTATGGCTGGCGGGGAGCCAATTTGCACAATATTCTGGAATTCGAAAAGGACTTTCCCCGGGTGCGGGTGGTGCGGCTGGAGCAGAATTATCGCAGCACCAAGCGGATTTTGCGGGTGGCGGCCGACTTGATCCGCCATAACGTGAAGCGGAAGCAAAAGGACCTTTTCACGGAAAATGGCGAAGGCCGGCCGGTGCGGTTGGTCACCTATCGCAATGAGAGGGAGGAAGCCCAGGAGATTGCCGCGGAAATCGCCGCCGAGATCCGTGCGGGCCGCCGCCGTCCCCGCGATTTCGCCATCTTCTATCGCATCAACGCCTTATCGCGGGCCTTCGAAGCGGGCATGCACAACCAGGGCATCGCGTATCAATTGGTCCGCGGTCTGGAGTTCTTCAAGCGGAAGGAAATCAAGGACGTCCTGGCGTATTTGCAATTGCTCAACAACCCGCGCGACGAAGGGGCCTTCCTCCGCGTCATCAACACGCCCACCCGCGGTATCGGCAAGACGGCTTTGCAGCGGCTGACCGACCACGCCCGGCAACACGCGCTGACCCTGCTCGAGGCGGCCCGCGATGCGGCGGGCATTTCCACGTTGAACAAGCGTGCGGCCACTGCGATCCGGGAGTTCGCCGCAATCGTCGATCGGCTCGCCCAGGTGGGCCAGGACACGATCGAAGAAATCCTCGGCAGCGTGCTCTCGGATTCGCAGTACGAGCAGCGCTTGCAAGATTCGGGCGACGCCGACGACCAGGAGCGGCTGGCCAACATCCAGGAGTTGCTGACCGTGGCGCGGCAGTTCGACGAGCAGTACGACGGAGCGGATCGCCTGGAACGCTTCCTGGAGCAGACCAGCCTGGTGAGCGACACGGACGACTGGCAGTCGCAGAATGACCGGGTGACGCTGATGACGCTGCATGCTTCCAAGGGGCTGGAGTTTCCCGTGGTCTACCTGGTCGCCGTGGAAGAGGGCCTGTTGCCCCACGATCGCAGCAGCCAACGCCCGGAGCAACTCGAAGAAGAGCGCCGCTTGATGTTCGTGGGGATTACCCGGGCGCAGGAGGAATTGCAGATCAGCCGCGCCGAATACCGCGATTTCCGGGGGCAGCGGAACATGACCGTCCCCAGTCAATTCCTCATGGAGTTGCCGCGCGAAGACATGGAGATCCGGGAGCTGAAATCCGCGTCGCACTGCGAGGAACGCGATTTCGAGGAGACCACGGCCGCGGGGCCCTACCGGGAGCCGGTGTTTCCCGCGTCGCTGGCGAAGCGGGCCGGACTGCGATTGACGACCGCCGCGGAATTGGCCGGTGGCAGCGCCTCCGCGCCGGTCTCGCCCGACGTCTTCCATCACGGCATGCTGGTGCGGCATCCGCATTACGGGCTGGGCCGGATCGTGGCGCTCAGCGGCAGCGGGTCGGGCCGCAAGGCGACGGTCGATTTCGCGTCGGCGGTGGGCCGGATGAAATTCGTGCTGGAGAAGAGCCCATTGAGGCCGGTGGGGAATTAGTGGGCGAGTGGGGGAGATTCGTCAGCAACGCGTCTTGGCGTGTCTCCCCTACTCTTCCACTTCCTTTCCCCCTCTATTCCGCCTCCCCCGCTTGACAATTCTGGGCAAAGGGGGGATTATAAACGCAGAGTAGGGAGGGGGCGTCGGTCTTCCAGGCATTTCTCTCGAGCTGCCGAGGCTTTGCGGCATGGCACGGCAAGCGGTCTTCGAAGCTAGCGTGCGGTATTTTCTCGATCCGCTCGCGCCTTTTCTTGACGATGAATCGATCAACGAGATCATGGTCAACGGCTTCGACGATATCTATATCGAGCGCCGCGGCCGGCTGGAAAAGACCTCCGCCCGTTTCCCCAGCGAGGACGCCCTGATTTCGGCGGTCCACAATATCGCGCAGTGGGTGGGGCGGGAGATCGACGACGAGCACCCGATCCTCGACGCCCGTTTGCCCAACGGCTCGCGGGTGAACGCGATCATTCCGCCCAGCGCCCGCCGCGGCACGTACCTGACGATCCGCAAGTTTTTTCGCAACGTGCTGACCATGGAGGACCTGGTCCGCTTTGGCAGCCTGTCGGCATCGGCCCAGGAATTCCTGGAAATCTGCATCCGCCTGCACAAGAACATGCTGATTTCGGGCGGCACGGGTACTGGCAAAACGACGCTGCTGGGGGCCATTTCGCGGGCGATTCCTGAGGAAGAGCGGATCATCGTGATCGAGGAGACCTCGGAACTGCGGCTGATGCAGGCGCACTGCCTGTACATGGAGGCCAAGCCGGCCGATCACCAGGGCCACGGCGGCTTGACGGTGCGGCAACTGTTCATCAATTCGCTCCGCATGCGGCCCGACCGGATCGTGGTCGGCGAAGTCCGCGCCGGTGAGGCCTTGGACCTGGTGCAATCGATGATCAGCGGCCATGCCGGCAGCATGTCGACGGTGCACGCCAATACGCCCCGCGACGCTCTGGTCCGCCTGGAAACCTTGTCGCTGATGTCCGACGTGGAGATCCCGGTCTACGTGTCGCGGGCCCAGGTGGCCTCGGCGATCCATCTGGTGGTGCAGATCAGCCGTTTCGTGGAAGATGGATCGCGCAAGGTAACGCGGATCACGGAAGCCTTCGGGCTGGACGAAAATAATCAGTATCGCACGCATGACCTTTTCATCTCGCGGATGCGGGGAAAAACGGCCGACGGCCGGATCATCGCCGATTTGGAGCCGACCGGGCAACTCCCCACCTTTGCGGAGGAAGTGTACGAACAGGGGATGGAAGAACGGGTTAAGTTGAGCCAGGCCCTGTGGTCGAAACCGGTGAAGTAGGGACGGCGGGTAGGGGCCAGGGGTTAGAGTCGACTGCCATATGGGGGGTGTGATTGAAGGTGAGAGCCTGCGAAAGCCCCTGGAGGACAACCCGGGGGGCTTTTATCGATGAAATGTTGTGACATAATGACCGCGGGAGCCACTATAGGCTGGGGATATTAGACGAGCCCGGGACGCGTGGCCGCGGTTGGAGGGTGGGGGATGAGGAATTTTGGATTTTGGATTTTGGATTTTGGATTGAGCGGGAAGCGGGGAGCGTGCTTAGTCGGTAACCGGCGTAATCCAAAATCCAAAATCCAAAATCTAAAATTGCCCCGCCGCCGCGGCGTCGCGGCGTTGGATTACGCGTTGGTGCTGGGGGTGGTACTGCCGATGCTGGCGTTTACGATTTATGCGGCCCCGAAGATCATGAACCTGGTGTACGAAATGGATTCGGTGTTGGTTTCGTGGCCGTTTATGTAATTTGAGGACATCGTGTCGGGTGGGTCGAGCGCAGCGAGCCCCACCACAGCCGGTCGGATGGACATTGGTGGGGCCCGCTGCGCTCGACCCTACCTTCTTAGACAGGGAGTGCTGCAATGACAAAGTTGAAGAGCCTCTTGAGGAAGCTCCACGAGGGCGAAGAAGGAGCGGTGAGCCTGGAAACGGTCTTGATCATCGGCGCGATCGCGTTGCCGATCCTGATCTTCTTGATCAAGTATGGTTGGCCGACGGTCCAAGGCTATTTCAATAGCGGCATGACGAACCTCGGCGGCGCCTCCGCCATTACGAGTGAAACGGGTGGTACTTAACGGCGCCGCGCGACACTGATTTTGTACTCGGCACGGTTCGAAACGAGACGGCCCGAAGCATTCCGCAAAAGGTCCGTGTCAGCGCGTGACCGTTTGCAGGATAGGTCTTGAGCGATGCTTGCCACGGTCGTGTTGCTGGGGCTGGTGCTGATTGCCACGGCAACGGACCTTCGCCGGCACAAGATATACAATTGGACGACTTACCCCGGCATGCTGTTTGCCCTGGGGCTCAACGCGTTGGGCGAATTGCTCGAGCGGGCCGGCGCGTCGGAGCGCTGGCGGCAGTGGCTGGGATCGATCGGATTTCGTGACAGCGTGATCGGGTTCCTGGTCTGCGGGGGCCTGATGCTGGTGTGCTTCGTTCTTTTGAAAGTCGGCGGCGGCGATGTGAAACTGATGGCGATGCTGGGGGCCTTCCTCGGCTGGCAACTCGGCATCAGCGTCATGCTCTGGACCTTTGTGCTCGGCTCCGCGGCAGCCCTGATCGTGCTCGTTTGGCGGGTGGGGCCGCTGCGGTTGGCGGCCCAAGTGCTGCGGCATCTGTTGTGGATGCTGCGATTGGGACAATGGGTGCCGTTGACGGCCGCGGAGCGGGCCCAATTGCAGCCGCCCTTGTTTTTGGCCCCCAGCGCGCTGGCGGCCGTGGTGATCGTGCGGTTTTTCAACTCGTTTGCCGGGGTGACGTGAGGAAGAAGGACTTCTAACCGCAGAGGGGGCGGAGCGACGCAGAGGACGAAAGGAAAGAAGGAGCCACGGATTAAACACAGATGAAACACGGATCGAAAAGAATTGTCCGTGTTCAATCGGTGGCAAATTTTCCGCTCCCTCTGCGACCCTCTGCGTCCTCTGGGGTGAAATCCGAAAGAGACTTTTCGAGGTAGTGCGTATGAATCGCGCGGTACTGCAAGCCTGCCTGCCGTGGTTGGCCCTCCTGGCCGCGCTGGTGGTTGTGGCCGCCTTGCTGGTGCGGTTGTGCGGTTCGCGGCCACGGCCGTCGCGGTTGTTCCAGCTCCACGCCGACCAGGATGGCGGTTCGCAAAGTCTCAGCTTCGTGCTGACGCTGCCGGTCTTCGCAATGTTCATGGTGTTGATTCTGCAGATCAGCCAACTCATGATCAGCACGGTGCTGGTCCATTATGCGGCTTTTGCGACCGCCCGAGCGGCGATTGTTTGGATCCCGGCGCAGATCGGCAGTCAAAACGGGTATGGGGGGGAAAGCGAGAACTGCATCGGAAGCGGGGCGATCTCCTTTATCGCCGACGATAACGCGATTCCGGCGAATGTCCTGCCCGAGGACCCAAGCGTTGCGAGTTCCGGTCCGAGCAGCGGCGGCATGACTTATATTGTCCCCACAGATCCCGCCAGTTGCGGAAACAGTTACAAGTTGAGCCAGATCCTCAATGCGGCCGTCCTGGGCTGCCTGCCGATGTCGCCCTCGGACAGCAAAGGGCTTACGGCCACGACGGCGGCGCAGAACGATCTCAATCTGTTGGTCGGCATGTTCTCGGCGACGACGGCCGGGAGCGCGGTCGACAACGCCAAGGTTTCCAGCCGCTTCCAGAATAAACTGGCGTGGGCATCCAACAACACGACGATCGAGCTGCGCTTCTATCACGCCAACGGGTGCGACGTCAACGGGAACGTGGTGTACGGCAGCCAATTCCAGGTCGATCCGCCGTTGGGCGTGGAATATCCCGGCGCCGCCGATCCGTACCCTCCGCTTATTGCGCCCGCGACACAGCCGCCGGCGGTCGCGCAGCCCTATCCTGTGGCGGAATACCAGCCCAACGAGATCGGTTGGCAGGACTCGATCACGGTGACGGTACACCATAACTTGGCGCTGCTCCCAGTCGGCGGGTGGGTGCTGAAGGGGATCACCGGTTTGGCGGCAAACGGTCCCGATGCGCTCATCGGCCAGGTCGTGCAGGCCGGAGGCACGTATATTTGCCCGCTCACGGCCAAAGCAACGCTCGGACTCGAGGGTGAAAAATCGGTGGTGCCTTATGCGTATTGAAAACAGTAAGGCGTGGATCTGCCGCAAATCGGCCGAACTGCACCGTGACGACCACGGCTCGATGAGCGTCGTCACCGTTTTCGCGGTGTTGGTGCTGACCATGCTGTTGGGCATGGTGATGAACATGGGGCGGCAGGTGGACGGCAAGATCCGCATGCAGAACGCGGCCGATGCGGCGGCGTTTTCCGGCGGGATGGTGCTGGCCCGGGCGATGAACGACCTGGCCTTCACCAATCATCTGCTTTGCGAATCGTTCGCGATGACCGCATGGCTCAGCGAAGCCCGCGATCAGAACGCGAAGCAGTACATGAGCGATATTCTCAATGCTTGGACCTCGCAAGGGAAGGCGCTCGGCCAGTCTTCGGTCACGCAGCCCCCGTTTGCGGCGCTGGGCAGCGCGATTCTAAGCAAGATCCCCTTGGAACAGCAACTGGTCACCGATTTCTGCACCTGGGCCACGGCCACCAGCACGGCGCAGTTGCCGATGTTCCAGGCGATTCTCGGTTCTCCCGGCCAGGACGGCCTGATTCCGCAATATCAACAGGCCGTGATCGCAGCGTTTCCGGACCTCGCGGCCACCGCCGCGACGCAAATTGCCCAGCAAAACGGGGCTCCGGACAACGGGCCGGGACGCGGCAACATGGCAGCGGCCCTTTGGCAGCCTTCGACCGGTAACCAGGTTGTGGGCGGCACGACCAACAGCTTTCTGCCGCTGATGCAGACCAGCAACGCCAATTATGCCACCACCGCCGCCAAGCAGCGGCGCGTCGTGGCCCATTATTACCTGGACCTGTGGAATTCGCAGACGCTGGGCTTTTTCTCCTTCAATTCAACCTATGCCACGGCCACGATGTGCCAATTCGGCAATCTCTGGAAGAAGTTTAGCTGCGGGCAGCTCGAACAATTGCTCAGCGATTATCCCAGCACCAACCTGGTCCAGGTGATCGACAACCAATTGGTCGACCCCAATTCGCCCACCGATAGCGCCAACGCCGTCGACCCGATGGCCACGATTCGCAACGAATACATGTTCCTGGGCGTGGCGTATTGGCAGAAATTGCCGGCCTTTGCGGCGACGATTTTTGCGAACGCGACCAAGGCGGACTCGGTCGCTTACGCCGAGGTGCAATTGTTCGTTCCCAAGCGCAAACTCCGTTGGACACATCCGGGCACTGGCACTTCCCCCACAAATATTGGCGGAATGGCGGGCGGCGGCGGCATCCAGGGAATCGGCAGTTACAGCAGCGGCACCGGCGTTAACCCCGCGCCCTGGATCGTCGCGCGGCAGCCAACGGGCACGTATAACGACCCGGTGATTTCCCTAAACGGTGGCGATTCCATTCCCACCGCCCGCGATAGTTGGAGCCTGCTGAGCCAGGGCTGGACGGTGAAACTGGTGCCTGCCGTGGCGGCGAATCTGACAAAGATCTTGCAGGCCCCGCCGTCGCTGTCCAGCGGCGCGACGTTCCAATTGCCCACGCTGTACAGTACCGGCGACGATACGCTACTACAGCAGATCAGCCCGCACTGAGGACCGGGAAAAGTATAACGTGCGGATTTCCGTGAAAAGAAAGTCTCTGTCATGTTGAGCGCAGCGAAACATCTCCGGGGCGTCGGGAGTGATCGCGGTTACTATGCTACCGCGCGCGGATATTCATCCGCGGCTACGCCCCGCAAAAGACATCGCGCTGCTGCCTTCGTCCTTCGTCCGTCATCCTTTATCCGTCACCCTTCCCTCCGCCGCCGCGGCCTGGCGCCCTTGGAACTGGTGCTGGGTCTGCCGATCCTGATGTTCATGGCGGCGTTGATGGTGAACTACGGAACCGCGTCATTCTGGAAAGTCCGCGGCTTGATGGTCGCGCGGCAGCAATTGTGGGCCAGCCGGCAGGATCGCAGCGGGACCTTGCAGCCGCTACCCACGTATTGGCAGGTGGCGGGCGCGACGCCGCCAACGGTCAACGGGCCGGGTGGGGTGGGAAGCGTCTCGGCGCTAAGCAGCCAGCAACTCCAGCAACCGGTGGTTGTGGGCGGGTCGCCGCTGCCGCCCACCGCCGTGGAGGACGTTCAGGCGGCGCTGCTCGATCCGACGCGGGGCCTGCTCAAGGGAAGCTCCAGCCTCACCCAGGGTTTCCCCATGATGGCGCGCTTGGGCGGGTTCAGTTTCAACCCGTCGAGCCAACTCCTGGACGACGCGTGGCCGTTCTGGGGCGGGTACATGAACGAGCAGTGGTACCAGAATCCGACCGCCAGCAACATTAAATTCTGGCTCGGCCAGAACTTGTCGACGCGATTGCCGGTGATCTACGAGCTTGTTTACGATACTGGCGATGCCAATACGTACGTCCAAGACGTCGAGGCGATTCTTGAGAACACCTCGCTGCAACAAGATCTGAGCCCGATGTACCACGACGCGGACGACTATACGTACCGGCAGCACCCGGAACTCAGATGGGGTGGGTTGAACTACAGCCAGGGCAACCCGTCCTGCTTCCCCACTCCCAACTTCGGTTGGACTTTCAACCCGCAGTTTCCCATTTGTGCCGCCTGCAACTTGAACGTTTCCTGTTCGAGCGCGATCTGGCCTTCTCTTAGTTGTTGCTGTAGCCTTCCCCCGAACGACGACACATACGACCAGGTCGACGGGGTCGGCGGGCTCGTCGATCATATCCAAGGGCGGCAGAATCCGTTGGTTTGGGGAGTAGCAAAGAAGTTGGCGTGGGCGTACCTGAATATGTACAACACCGTGTACCACAACGCCAAAAGCGCGCTGAGCGCGACTCCGCAGACGCTTCCGGCGGACGAAGTGGCGTATTTGAGTAGCCTCACCGACCAGAACGCCGGGCTCCCGCCAATCATCACGGCGCTCCAGGCGTTCTTCGACAGTCTTCCCTATTGACCATGGCGTCTGACCCACAGGCATCGAGCGAAAAAGGGGTCAGGTGCAATTTGCCTGAAAGCCTGGCCAACCATCCGTCGGTGCCTGGCGCTGCGCACAAGTTGGCCCCGGCCCCTGTTTCGCCGGTTCCCAGTTTTGGCTCTCTGGCGCGGCGGATCGCCTCCTGGACTACCAATGGCCTATTGAGCCTGATCGTGCTGCTGGTGGCGCTGGTGTTCGGCCGCGAAGTGATTCGTGCGTGGCGCGTCGGCCCCGAAGAGCAATCCGCCCGGCGGCTGGCGATTCCGGGTGGCGCGGCGGATGCCGATCTGCCGCGCCTGATCCAGTTCGGCTCGTTCCCTGGGACCTTGGGTAGGCGACCTTTCGAGGGTGATCGGAAGGCCGCGCTGGCGGCCCTGCGGGGTGTTTGCCGGCAGACGGTCGACTCGTCTCCTTTGCCCGGAAAACCGGCGACGGAGGAGGAACGCCGGTTTCTCGACCGCATGGCAAGAACTGCTCCGGTGGAGCAGGATCCGGACCATTGGCGGATCTATCAACTGGACGTGGCAATGCCGATGGTGGCCGTCGTTCGCTTGTTGGGCGCCACGGGTGGCTTGTCGGAGCGTGAGGCGACCGCGGACAAGCCGGCGGCATCGCTGGACAAGCCTGCGGTGGCACCCGGGGACACTGCTGAGAAAGCCAGCAGTGGCACCCGGCGAGGCAGCAGTGGCGCTCGAGTAGCGGGGAATCGGGACTCCCCTGTTGCCCCGAGGGCCTGCCGCGTGGTAACCTGGGGAATGGCGGCCCCGGTGACGGAGAATGCGTGGACGCTGTACGTATTTTCGCCCGGCGCCTCGTCGCTCGATGGGGGGGTGGCGAAAGAAATCCCGATTCCCCCCGGCGGTAGTCGACTCCTTTCCATACAAGTGGCTGGCGGAGGACGGATGGTTTCGTTCAAAGGCCACGCGACGCCCGACGCTTGGACCCGTTTTTATGATAGCTGGCTGTTGGCCAACGACTGGCGGCCGGAAGGCCCTTGGCGCCACCGCGGCTCGATCTGGGGCCTGCACTGCGAAAGCAAAAGCGCGCCCGGCGGCGGGCTCGACTTGGAGTTTGTGGAAGACCAAACCGGTCAGTTGACCGGGCTGCTGTTTTATACGATCCAACGTTTGCAATAAACGACCGCGGACGGCCCTCACTAGCGACGGGAAAAACACCGATGAAAGGCATTCAAGGTCTGATCTTGGCGCTGGCGCTGGGGATTGCCGGCGCGCTGTTCAATTGGGCGTACCTGGCCAGCCGCGCCAAGGAAGTGGAAATGCGGGAGTTCGTGGCCATCGCGCCGGGCACCAGCCTGAACCGTGGCGATACGATCCGCGAAGAACAGCTTGCCCGGCTGTCGATTCCCGCGCAAGCGGTGGGCAATCTGGGCGATTTTGCGGTGCTCTATTCGGCTCGGCAAACCGTGATTGGGCGGCCCGTATGGCGGGTGAAGCTGGGCGGCGCATTGCTGCTGACCGACGACTTGCGGACGCCGCCGCCGGAGTTGGTGATCGGCCAAAATCCGGGGCCCGACGGCGAGGAAGTGGGGCTGTCGATCCCGGTTGGAGGGGCCATGGTGACGTCGCTCTTTGATCCCGGCGACCTGGTGTCGTTCGTGACGAATACCACCCACTACAACCATCCCACGCTGGCTGCCAAGCCGGCCGAGGCCGGCAAAGATGCGGCGAAAGGGGCAAAGCCGGTTCCGGTGACCGACCCGTCGGTGCCGATCACCGAGACGGAGATTATCGGCCCGTTCAAGATTCTCGCGCTGGGAAATCGCTTAGGCAACCTGGACGTGATGAAGGCCAACCGGATGTCGCCGGCCCAGGAAAACGTGCTCACCATCAGCGTGAAATTGGTCGATGGAGCGTTGGAGCCCAAGGCGCAGAAGCTTCTGAACATGATCAATGCCACGAACGGCCAGCAATTCAAGGTGATCATGTACTCGCGAAAGAAGAAATTGTAGCCGCCGTGTCCAGGAATAAGAAAACGTAATCGTCCCGTGGTATCGCCCCGCCATGAAGATCTGGTTCAACAAGGTCAACGAAAGCCGCCGCAACGTGGTCGAAGTGCCCGACTCCGAAGTGACCGTGGGGCGGGACCCGACCAACGGCGTGGTGCTGCAAAGCCCGCTGGTCTCGCGGCGGCACGCCGTGGTGCGGCTCAGCGAGGGCAAGCTGCACCTGGAGAACGTGGGGCTCAATAGTTGCCTGGTGGGCGACGAAGAGGTGTTGGGCGGCCAGACCGTGGTGTTCGACATCGGCACCAAGGTGCGGATTTGGCCTTTTACGCTCACCTTCGAGGCCGAAAAAGCGGCCGCCATCAGCCGCGCGGAGCTGGAAAGCCATCTCCGCTCGATCATGGCCGATCTCGAATTGCGGATCCACCGCAAGCTGTTGGAAAGGCTCGACCTGTACGAGTTCGAGACCAACCGGGCCAACGATCCGCAGAGCATCATGGTCCTGGAGAACAACATCGAGGACGTCTGCCGGGAGATGCGGCTGTTCGGCGCGGAGAACGAGCCGCTGTTGGACGAGATCACCGGGCTGACGCTCCGCGACCACCTGGTCAACCAGCTCATCCTGGAGACCGGCGTGGAGGAGTATTTCGACCTGGCCGCGCTCACTTCCAACGAGTTCGACGTGCCGGCCACCTTGGTTCCCGAGCGCGAAGCGGAGTTGCACGGGTTGTTGCAGTTCGTCCGGCAGCGGCTGAACCTGGGCGAGTGCCGCGACGTGAGCGACCAGATCCATCGCGTGGAGAGCCGTTTCGCCGACAACTTTCACCTGATCCGCCCGCACCTGCACCGCGAGCTGCGGAAGTACCTGATCCTGCGGACACTGAAGAAGGACCTCAAGGACACGATCTTCGGCTTCGGCCCGCTGCAAGACCTGCTTCGCGCGCCGACGGTGACGGAAATCATGGTGGTGGGCCAGGACCAGATCTACGTGGAGTGCGACGGGGTGATCGAGAAGTCGGGGCGGCGGTTCATTTCCGACAAGGTCACCGAGGCGATCATCGAGCGGATCGTGGCCCAGGTGGGCCGCCGCATCGACAAGAGCCAGCCGCTGGTCGACGCGCGGCTGGCCGACGGCTCGCGGGTGAACGCCATCATCCCGCCGTTGGCCGTCAAGGGGCCGTGCCTCACGGTGCGAAAGTTCCCCATCCAGCGGCTCACCATGGACGATCTGATCGAGCTGGGGAGCATGAGCCGCGCGGCCGCCCAATTCCTCCGCTCCTGCGTGATCGACCACCGCAACATCCTCGTCAGCGGCGGCACCGGCACCGGCAAGACCACCATGCTCAACGTGCTCAGCGCGTTCATTCCCTACAAGGAGCGGGTGGTCACCATCGAGGATACCACCGAGCTGCGGCTGCACCAGGAGCACGTCGTGACGCTGGAAACCAAGCCGCCCAACATCGAGGGGGCCGGCGAATACACCATCCGCGACCTGGTGCGAAACGCGCTGCGGATGCGGCCCGACCGGATCATCGTGGGCGAGTGCCGCGGCGGCGAGGCGCTGGACATGATCCAGGCCATGAACACCGGCCACGCCGGCTCCATGACCACCGTCCACGCCAACAGCGCCCAGGAGGTCGTCGAGCGTCTGGAAGTGCTGATGCTGATGGCGGCCGATCTGCCGATGACCTCGATCCATCGCCAGATCGCCTCGGCCATCGACCTGGTGCTGCACATCAGCCGCCTCTCGGGCGGGCGCCGCGTGGTGACGCAGATCTCGGAAGTGGTGCGCTACGATCCCGAGATGAAGCAGATCGTGATGAACGACATTTTCAATTTCCGCGACGGCCTCTCGCTGCGGCCCACCGGCTACCTGCCGAGCTTCGTCGATTCGCTCATCGACAAGCAATTGCTGGAGCTGGAGTTCCTCTACGGCCAGCCCGACGCCGCCGACGGCAAGGCCCTGCCGGCCCCTGCGGCGCCGCGGATCGAATTCCAGGGGGCGAGGGCCAAGCCATGATGCCCGGCAATCTGGTCTATGTCGCCATCGCTTGCGCCATGATCGGGGCCTCGACCGCGGGCCTGGTGTATTTCGGCCATCCTTACCTGGCGTGGGGCGTGGGCCTGTTGGAACGCGACCTCACGGAAAAGCTCCGCCGCCTGCGGGTCTCGACCGGCCAGCTCCGCCGCTACCTGGTGCTCTGGCTCTCGGGCATCGCCGTGACGTTCCTGGTCTTCTGGTTGGTGCTCGACAACTTCATCTTCGGCGTGCTGATATCGGTGTTTCTGTTGTCCGGCCCGTGGTATCTGCTGCGGCGGATGGCCCAGCGGCACCGGCAGCGAATCGAGGACCAGTTGGCCGACGCGATGGTCACCATGGCCAACGCGGTGAAGGCCGGCCTATCGCTGGCCCAGGCCATGGAGATCCTGGCCGCCCAGTGCCCCAAGCCGATCAACGCCGAATTCTACCAGATCGTGGCCGAGTACAAGTTGGGCAAACCGCTGGAGCGGACGTTGCGCGAGGCCAAGGAGCGTTTGCAGAGCGAGAATTTCGCGTTGTTCGCCGCGGCGCTGTTGGCCAGTCACGAGAGCGGCGGCCGGCTGAACGAAACCATCGAGCGGATCGCCCAGTCGGTGTTGGAATTGCAGCGATTGGAGCGGAAGGTGATGTCGGAGACGGCCCAAGCCCGCAAGTCGGCGGTATACATGGCCATGGTGCCGTTCGTGATCCTGGTGGTGTATTTCTTCGTCGATCCGGACAACACGACCTTGCTCTTCAAGGAGCGGGTGGGCCAGATGCTCTTGGCGCTGGCGGTGGTGTTGAACGTGGTGGCCTACTTCTGGGCCCGGGCCATTTTGAACCCTGAAATCTAGAGCTTTTGCAAGCGCGTATGGACAGCCTGGCAACCATCCTTTCCAGTTGCGTGACCCTCGCCGCGGGTTCGGTGAACCTGCAGGCCGCGGCCAGCGCGGTCGTGGGCGGGGCGATCGGGTTGTCGGGCTGGTGGGTCTATCAGGTGTTGCGCAGCGAAGATCTGCAGCAAGGCGCCGAGTGGCGCTACGACATCAGCCGCATCAACGAGTTGCGGCGGCTGAATCTCTTCTACCGCATCTTCCACCCGGCCATCCAGCGGTTGGCGCGGTTCAACCGCACCGTGTTCCCTGAGACGCTCCCGGAAATCCAGCGGCAAATCCAGGCCGCCGGACTGCCGCGGTTCTGGTTGCCCGAAGAATACCTGGGCCGGATCGAGATCCTGGCGCTGTTCACGATTCCCATCTACTCGTACTTGTTCTTCAACTGGTTCGGCGGCGGCGGACTGCTGGTGGCGTTCGCGGCCGTGATGGCCACCGCCTGGTTCTTGCGGCTGCGCTTGGCGGGGCGGGCCAAGCGGCGGCTGTACCTCATCAAGCGGCGGATGCCTTTCCTGCTGGACCTGCTGACGCTGTTGATGGAGGCCGGCTCCACGTTCCTCAACGCGATGGCGCAGGCCGTCGACGAATTTCGCGGCCACCCGGTGTCGGAGGAGTTCGGCCGCGTGTTGAGCGACATGAACATGGGAAAGACCCGCGTGGAAGCCTTCGAGGCGATGCGCGACCGGCTGGCCGACGACGAGATTACCAGCATCATCGGCGCGATCCTGCAAGGCGAATACCTGGGAACGCCGCTGGGGCAGATCTTCCGCACCCAGGCCGACGTGCTGCGGCTGAAACGCACCCAGCGCGCCGAAGTGGTGGCCGGCGAGGCGGGCGTCAACATGCTCTTGCCCGGCATCCTCATCATGGTGGCCACGGTGTTGATCATTATCGGACCTTTCATGCTGAATTTCCTGCGGTTTGGAATGACCATGTAGTCGCTGTTGCGGAGTAATTCGGTAGGGTGGGTGCTTGTACCCGCGCGACTCGTCCGGCGAACAATCGCGTGCGTGCGAGCACGCACCCTGCTCCGATCGAAAAACATATGCACATCAAGCTCGAATGCCCTCGCTGCAAACAATCGCTCTCCGTGCCGAAGAAAAAGGCCGGCGGCTACGTGCAATGTCCGCGCTGCAAGGGCTCGTTGTGGGTAAGCGAAAATCTCGCGGAATCGGCCGATGGCGATCGGCCTGACGGGTCGATGATGGCGGAGTCGGTAACCGCCGCGCCGCCTGCGCCGCCGCCGGTTGCCGCTGCGGCCGGCCGCACTCCGTCGATTCCGCTGCCCGCCGCGGCCGAAGTGAGCGCGGCCTCCGCCGGAATGCCGCTGCCTCCGCCGCCACCTCCGCCGTCGCCGGGCGGTTCGGGGGCCATGCCCGTGGTGGCGATCCCGCGTCCGTCGGGCGTGGGATCGGGAGCGGTGACGAAGTTCCGCGCCGCGGCGCCGCCATCGCCGCCGGCCGGAAGCGCGGCGGCGGCCGCGGCTGCGGGAGCGCCGCCGCGGAAGACCGCGCGGTTTATCACGGCCGAGGCCTCGCAGTCGGCCGTGAAGCTCGCGGCCGACGGCAAACTGCCTGAATTGCACTTGCAGGAGGGGAACCAGAGAGACAAGTCCGACGCCAAGAGCAACGCCGTGAGTCCGATGTTGTTGTTGGCGGCGCTGGTCGTGAGCGTGGGGATGTCGATGGCGCTGGTGCTGATGCCCTCGGGCTCGGAAGACCAGGTCTCGCTCGCGCGGAGGGCGGTTGCCCGCCAGGACATCATCGACAAGTACTTTTCCGACCTGGATCCGAAGAAGCCGCTGGAGCGTTACCAGATTTATCTGCGGGAGGCGCAAGCGGCCTACTCGCGCGGCGATCGCGCCAGCGAGGTGGACCGCTATCGCCGCGTGCTGGACATGCTCCGCAGGGAGCACGGCGCGTTCGACAAGGGGCTCACCGGGAGTCCGTCGCGCGACAAGGAGCTGGAAGAACAGCTCACCATCTTGCTGGGCGGGTAGGGGGAAAAGGATGAAGGATGAAGGATGAAAAAGCCCCGCCGCGGCGTCGGCGGGGGAAGGATGAAGGATGATGGAATCGTCACCGCGTTACGAAATCGTCGACACCATCGCCGTGGGAGACTTCGGCACGGTGTACCGCGCTCGCGATCGCGAATTGGGGCGCGAAGTTGCGATCAAGCAGATCCACCAGCAGTTTCTCCACGACGAGCGGCAACTGGCGCGCTACTGGCAAGAGGCGCAGTTGCTGGCGTCGTTGCAGCATCCGCATATCCTCACCATTTACGACATCGTCCGCTCCCGCGGCTGGCTGATCGTGGAATTGATGCGCGGCAGCCTGAAGCAGGTGACGCAGGGGGAGCCGATCGACCTGGATTTTCTCCGCGTGGCGCTGGCTTGTTCGCTTTCGGCGCTGCATTTCCTGCACGGCAACGGCATCATTCACGGCGACGTCAAGCCCAGCAACCTGCTGGTCGATGCGCAGAACCGGGTGAAATTGGGCGATTTCGGGCTGGCCCGCCGCGCCACCAGCGAAGAAGGCAGCCTGCTCAAGGGAACCACCAAGTACATGGCGCCGGAGTTGGTCTCGACGCAGTTCGGACCGGTGGGGCCGGCCTCGGACCTTTATTCGCTGGGGTTTTCCGCCTACGAGCTGATGTGCGGCAAGGAGTTCGAGGCCCTCTTTCCCTCGTTGGCCACCTTCGGCCGCGACAAACAGATCGCGTGGATGATGTGGCACGCGGCCGCCGACCGGCAACTGCCGGAGATCGGCCGGGTGCTGGAGGGCGTGCCCGACGATTTGCAGCGGGTGGTGCAGCGGCTGGTGGTCAAAGACCAGGCCCAACGCTACCAGTCGGCGCTGGACGTGCTCCGCGACTTGCGTGCCGGGACGCTGACGTCGATTCCCGAGGAAAAGCCCCCCGAGCCGGCCCAGGACCCCGCGGCAAAGCGGCGGCGGATGCTGGTGATCGGCGCCGCGGCCTTCGCCTGCCTGGTCTCGGTATTGATGTATTTCATGCTGCCGGGCGGGCGGACCAGCGCGCGTCGCGTGGGGCCGGCCGGGCCGCTGCGGGGAACGATTCGCAGCGTCTACGTCGACGAGTGGAAGCTGGTGCTGGAATCGGCCGAAGACGGCCAGCCGCGGGAGATCGCGGTGAAACCCAAGGATCGAATCTTCATCAACGGCAAGGCCAAGCTGTTGCGCGACTTGCAGCCGGAAGACCAGGCCAGCATCGAGAATCTGCACGACAAATATGGATTTCCCATCCAGGAAATCCAGGCCGCGCGGCCGGAGTCGAGTCGCGGCACCATCGTCGCGGTGAAGGCCGACGAAGGCCAATTCACGCTCAGGGTGGGCGAGGGCGAGGAGCGGGGCAAGAAGATCGTGATCGCCGTCCCTACGAGCGTCAAAATACTCTTTGACGGCCAGGACCAGATCGATCACCACCCGGTACAGTTGGCCGACTTGAAGCCCGATGACCATGTTATCGTGCGCCACATGGGCACCGAGACCGGCCGCGTGGCCCGAGAGATGGCGGTCGAGCGGGACGTGGAGTTTGCCGGCGTGCTGCGGAACATCGACGTCGCCAAGCAAGAAATGACTTTCGCGGTCGGCGACGAGGCCAACCCGGAATTGGTCACGATGTCGTATGCATCGAGCTGCAAGGTGACGATGAACGGGCTTACGGTCCTCGATCAGCAACTGCTCAAGCCGGCCGATCTCCGGCCGGGCGACAAGGCCAAGGTGCTGCACAACCTGCAGATCGTGCAAGTGGACGCCTATCGCGTGCTGGGCGACGTGGGCACGATCCAGAAGGTCGAGTATTCCGTGCGGGTGTTGCAGGTGCTGCGCACCGACAACGCGGCCGCAGGCAGCGCCGCGCCCGGCGCTGCTACCCCGGGTGGCGCGGCGCCCACCGCTGCGGCCCCCGTCAGCGGCACGCCCGTCACCTACCATGTTAACCCAGCGTGCCGCATCGCTTTGGGCGGCCAGGCGGCGGAGTTGGATGACTTGCGCGTGGGCGACATCGTCGACATTACCCACGACACGCCCGGCGCAGGCATTCCCGAGGCCAAGACGGTTTCGGCGCAGCGGCCGCCGCTGCCAAGCCGCTGGGCGATCCTGATTGCCAACCAGAATTACGAGGACACGTCGCTGACGCCTTTGAAATACTCCGTGGCCGACGCGAAGTTGCTCCAGGACGAGTTGTTGCACCGCTATGGCGTGCCGGTCGACCAACTGCTGTTGCTGGCCGACGAGAGCCAGGTCCGCTTGGAACAGGGCATTCCCGCGTTTCTCGCGCGGGTGAGCGCGGAGAGCAGCGTGATCGTTTATTTTGCCGGCCATGGCTACGTCGACGACGAAAACAAGGTCTACCTGGCACCGAAGAATTTCAGCTTCCAACGGATGTCGACCACCGGACTGACGCTGGCCTGGCTGGTCGATCTGCTGGAGCACTGCCCGGCCCACGACAAGCTGCTGCTGCTGGATTGCTGCCATGAGGGCGGGGGCGCGGATTTGAAGGCCCAGCCCTCGACCGAGGAAATGCTGCGGACCCTGGCGACCACCGCCGGTCGCTCGCCGCTGAAGACCGTCACGGCGATCACCAGTTGCAAGGCCGGCCAGCGCGGCCTGGACCTTCCTGCCCGGCAGCAGGGCCTGTTTGCCTTCTGTCTGGCCGACGGCTACTCGGGCCGGGCCGACAAGAACCGCGACAACCGCCTGGAGCCGACGGAGCTTTACGATTATCTGTTGGCGGTTATGGCGGCGGCGTCCAAGGAGTTGGGCAAAGAGCAGGTCCCCGTGCTGATCCTGCCGGATGCCTCGGCGCCGCGGTTGAGCGAAGAGGCGAAAGTGGCGATCCGCAAACTGGCCTCCTTCCTGCGGCAAGATCGCATCGACGTGAAAGCGGCGCACGCGGCCTATTTGGAGGCCCAGGAGCTCGCGGGCAAGGAGTTGGAACCGAAATTGCTGGCCGGCCTGGTGCTGTTGAAGACCAAGCACCGCAAGGAGGCCGACGACGCGTTCGAGCCGATCAACGCGGCCAACACCGAGCAGATCCTGCCGCCGTTGGCCCTGGGGTGGATCTATTTCGAGCAGCAGAGTTACAAAGCGGGCATCGATATACTGGCGGATGCGGTGGGGCGGATTCCCGCCCTGAAGAACCCCAACGGCGCGTATCCGGAAGCGCTCGAGCACACCTTCCGCTGGATCGGCCAACTGCGGGAGTTTGCGGCCACGGCGGCCGTGGCCAGCCCGGGAGCCCGCCGCGCGCCGGAAGACTCGTTCAAGGCCCTCGACGCGGCGATTGCCGGCCGGGGGGGCGATGCGCAGCGGCTCTACGACGAGGGTCGGGCCAAGGCCCAGGAAAAGGTGGCCGACTTCGACCAGCAGATCAGCGATGCCAAGGCCGACGAGGCGAAGGCGGCCACGCTCCGCATCCATCGCTGGCAACTGCCGAACTACGCCCAGTTTCCCTTCGACGACGCGGTGCAGCAGATTCTCGGAGGGCTGGATAAGTAGCGCGGGGAGTGGGGGGCGGCAGGGAATTCTTGGCGAGCCCTTCCAACTTGTCATTCTGAGCGCAGCGGAGAATCTACGCTTTTTTGTCAAGCGACGGAGATCCTTCGCTGCGCTCAGGATGACAGCCTTGCTCAGGATGACAGCCTTGCTCAGGATGACAGCCTTGCTCAGGATGACAGCCTTGCTCAGGATGACAGCCTTGCTCAGGATGACAGCCTTGCTCAGGATGACAGCCTTGCTCAGGATGAAAGCCTTGCTCAGGAAGACAGCCTTGCTACCTGGTCTCGCCAAGGAATTTCCCCGCCGGCGAAGGCGGCGTACTTGCACTGGCGCGATACGGCGGCGAAAATGCAGCGTGGGCGCAAGTACCCACCCCACGAAATCGCACCATTGCCACATCTGAAGGAGGACCCACTGGATGTTACGTAGAACCTGGATTTGCGCGTTGCCCGTTTGGCTGGTGTTGCTCGGCGTTGCCGGGGCACAACCGTATAAGGCCCTGATCGTCACCGGCCAGAACGGCCACGATTGGAAGTCGACCACGCCGGTGCTGAAGAAGCTGGTGGAAGAGACCGGGCTGTTCACGGTGGACGTGGCCATTTCGCCGCCCAAGATCGCGGTGGCCAAAGGGGAAAAGCCCAAGCCGGCCGACATGAGCGGCTTCCAGCCGGATTTCGCCAAGTACCAGGTGGTGATCAGCAACTACCAGGGCGATCCCTGGTCGCAAGCAACCAAGGACGCCCTCACGAATTACGTGCGCAATGGCGGCGGCCTGGTCATCTATCACTTCGCCCTGGCGGCGTTTCCCGACTGGCCCGCGTACAACGAGATGATCGGCCTGGGCGGCTGGGGAGGCCGCAATGAGAAGTGGGGACCGTATGTCCGCTGGCGGGATGGAAAAATCGTGCGCGACAATAGCCCGGGCAAGGGCGGCGGCCACGGGCCGCAGCAGGCCTTTCAGCTCGTGGTCCGCGAGCCGCATCATCCGATCACCGAGGGCTTGCCGCCGCTGTTCATGCACGTGCCCGACGAGCTGTACGGCTGGCTGCGCGGCCCGGCGAAGAACCTCACCGTGTTGGCCACGGCCTACGCGCCCAAGGAGAAGAAGGGCGCCGGGGAGCACGAGCCGGTGTTGTTCACCATCCAATACGGCAAGGGGCGGGTGTTTCAGGAGTGCCTCGGCCATGCGGCCGCACATCTCAAGAGCGTGGCCTTCATCGCCACTTTCCAGCGCGGCGTGGAATGGGCCGCCACGGGCAAGGTCACCCAGAAGGTGCCCGCCGACTTCCCCACGGCCGACAAGGCGAGCGTGCGAGAGTGAAGCGGAAAACGAGTGGGGGAGAAAGGGGAGTGGGGAGAAGGGGAGACACACTCGTGGCCGTATTTGGCCAGTCTCCCTGTCTCCGTGTGGCCCCGTCTCCCCTTCTGTTTCCCTTCCGCGCCCGTTTCACGGCTTTGTGGCCGGCTTTCCGCCGGCGCCGCTAACGGCTGCGGCCTGCGGCGGCACCCTGACCGCCGGCGGGGCAACCGCCGGAATGCATCGGCTTCGCAAGGCCGCCCATCGTTCCGCGCCCTTGTGGACCGTCCGTCCGACTTCGCCGGGGCGGCTCGGACTTTCCGCTGTGCTGCTTGACCACGTCGCGGATTTTGTCCAGCAGTTCGGCGATTAGGTCGTGGACTTCGCCGGTTTGGGCGATCACCAGCACCTTGGCCGACGCGTAGGTGCCGGGTGCGATGCTGCCGGGCCCGCCTACGCTGTCCCAGGTTGTCGGTTTGACCGTGCTGGTGATCGTTTCGATCAGTTGATCGAAGTCTTCCCAAAGCTCACCCTTTTCATCGCGGCAGGTCACCAGGTCGGCCACGTCATAGACCACGATTTCCAAGCGGGATTCCGCCTGTTCCGGCGTGGTGATCATTAGCACTTCGTTCCAGATCTGAAACGTGAGGCCCAGATTGTGGAGCACCAGCTTAAGGGCCGAGCGGAGCGAGATGCCCTTGAGGTTGCAGGTGATGGGCACGTCCGGAGCGACTCCCACGTCGTCCAGCGCTTTCTTGTCCAACTGGATCTCGAGCTTGTGTTGATCCTTGATGTACTCGATCACGTCGCAGAGCGGCGTTTCCGTAAACGCAAGCACCGCTTTCTCCGCGAGCGCCTGTTTGATTGCCGCGCCCGTGCGCAGCTCTTTGTACGGCCCCTTTTGGACGTCGCTTGGGCAGGCATTTCGCGACGGCTTGGGTCCCTGCGGCGCCGGGGCTTTACGTCGGGCCGGGACCGTCGGGGCGGTACAAGCGTTCTTGGACGGTTTGGCCGTTTGCGCCGCGGGATTCGCTGCAAAGGGATTATCAGCCGGCTTGACGGCCGGTTTGGCGGGGGGCCGGCCGTCCGGCGCCGCAAAGCCGACGCCCGGGAAGACCACGCTCAAGAGGGCAACCGTCAACCAGGGAAGCAAGCGAGACATGGCATCGCTCCTTTCACGGAAGTGCCGGGAGATGTGCGGGAACGCCGTATAGTATGGGCATGTGGCAATGCCGTTGCAACGCCTGGCCCACGACTTTCGTCGTGACGCGGAATTGTTGCACCGCGCCGGTGTCTGGGTTAGCATAATGGGCACGCCTTTACCAGAAAATCCTGATCGCGAAGGGAAACACCATGGGCCAATTGCACAACGCGGGAAAGCTTGGGATCGCGGCCATTCTTGCTGCCGCTCTTACGCCCCTATGGGCTGCGGCGGCGCGGGCCGGCGAGCCTTGGGTAACGTTCCAGGGTCAGCATGGGCCCGGCCTGGGGAAGCACATCGTTTTCGTCAGCGGCGACGAGGAGTATCGCTCGGAAGAATCGATGCCGCAATTGGCCCGCATCCTCGCCGTCCACCATGGCTTCCGCTCGACCGTGCTGTGGGCCATCAATAAGAAAGACGGCACCATCGATCCGCAGACCGTCGACAACATCCCCGGGCTGGCCGCCTTGGACACGGCCGACCTGATGGTGATCTTCACCCGCTTCCGCGAACTGCCCGACGACCAGATGAAGCATATCGTGGACTACATCAATTCGGGCAAGCCGATCCTGGGGTTGCGTACCGCCACCCACGGCTTTCGCTACGTGAAGCACAAGGACAGCCCTTACGCGAAGTATAGTTGGGACCAGCGCCCCGGCGGCGGGTTCGGCCGCCAGGTGCTGGGCGAGACCTGGATCAACCACTACGGCCACCATCAGCACGAGAGCACGCGGGGATTGATCGCCGAGGGCATGTCGGGCACTCCGATCGTCCGCGGCGTGGATGACATCTGGGGACCGTCGGACGTCTACGCAATAACCACGCTCTCGGGCGACAGCAAGCCCGTGGTGATGGGGCAAGTGCTCGCGGGCATGAATCCCCAGGACCCGCCCAACAAGGAGAAGCACCTGGTGCCGGTGGCGTGGGTCAAGACCTACACCGGCGCGGCGGGGAAGCCGGCGCGGGTGTTCGCCAGCACCATGGGCCACGGCGGCGATCTGAAGAGCGAAGGCTTCCGCCGGCTGCTGGTCAACGCTTGCTATTGGTGCCTGGGGATGGAGGAGCAGATTCCCGCCCGCGCGGAGGTGGACCTGGTGGGCAAGTACGATCCGAACCCGATCGGCACCGCCAAGCATAAGAAAGGGCTAAGGCCGGAGGATTACAAGCTCAGCGAGACGCGTTAGAGCGAACTTCCCTCTCCCCTGGCGGGAGAGGGTTAGGGTAAAGGGGTAGGAATGCTCGTGGTGCGGCGACTTCCGGGGCCACCCCTCGCCCCCGACCCCTCTCCCGCAAAGGGAGAGGGGAGAAAGATCGCCGGCCCCGTGGCGTTCTTCCTATTTGTCCTCCATGGTGGCGAAGTCCACCACGGTGCCGTCGATCGACATTTTCTTCCCGTCGCGCTGCACCTTTCCACCGGCCGGCGCGACGACAATCACCGCTGCGCTGTCGCCCGGCAGCCGGAACGTGGTGGCACCACGCACGGCGCGCTTCAGGAAGCGGTGCTGTGTGGTCTCATAAAGATCGCGTGCCGCCGGGCCGACGTCGATCAGCACGTCCCGGCCTTCCGGGTCGGGATTGAAATACAGATAGGTCGGATAGGCCGGAGCGTGGAAGAAATCGGTCTGGAGGAGGTCCAGTTGCATGATTCGCTGGTGGTTGGTCCGCTCGACCAGCGCCGCCAGATAGCCGACGTGCGATGCGCCATAGATGCCCAGGTCGGTCTTGCCGCCCCAATCGTTGAGCACCACGTCGCCGGTCGCGTAAGGCGATCGATCGAGCACGACCCGCCATTGCCAGCGGTCGATCGCCACTTGGGTCTTGGGCGGCGTGCCAGCCAGGCTTTCCAGCCGCACGTAGAGTTTGTCGTGGCCACGGGGATCGCGAATCATGCCGGACACGGAGATCGCCGCGCCGGGCTTTTCATTCCGTCGCGGAAAGCGCGAAAGCGGCGGCCAGGGCCCTTGGGCGTCGTACCTGGCCGAGAGCGTAAAGCTTTCCGCCGGGGCGTCGCAGCGAAGGTTCATCCAGAAAGGGGCTTCCACGGCGTCGGTGGGGATGGCGAATTCCCAGATCTGCTCCAGATGGCCCTGGCCGTCGGCCGCCAGCACTTCCGGCCGGCGCGATGAGATTCCTCGCAAGATGCCGCCGGAAACGAGTCGCCCGCGGAGCATCTTTTCGCTCCGCGGCGCCGCCGCCACCACGGCCCGGCGGCGCAAACCTTCGTAGGCGACGGCATGGGCCGGATCGCCCCGCCAGCCGTACGACGATTGCAGCCGCTCCGGCAAGGCGTCGGGATAGAACAGCCGGGCCGCGTTGGCCAGGTTGAGGATCCATTTGCCGATTGCCCGGGCGTAGCGGGCGTCGTAGCGCACCAACGGGGTGATCAGCCCCGCCGCGTCGAAGGTGTTCATGGCGAAGGCGTAGCCGGTGCCGTCGGTGGTCGATCCTTGTAGTCCGTAGCAGTCGTAATCGCCGAACCGCGCGGCAATGGTGCCCCAGCCGTAGCGCGGCACGCCGGGCTGAGCGTTTGCGGAAAAGCACCAGGCCAGCATCTTGTCGACATCGTAATGCCGCCCCAATTCGGCGTTCATCCGCGCGGCCAGGTAGGGGGCGCAGTAGAACAAGACCTCGTAGAGCGGGCTTCCCTGGGCGGCCTTGCGGCGCTGGAAGCTTTCCATGCACCAATCGGCGGCTTGGAGGTGCCTGGGGTCGCGCCACTTGTGCCACGCCATGTATTCGATCCAGCCGATGCCGGCCGCGGCGTCCGGCTCGCGCCAGCGGCCGTTGAAGACCGGGGTTTGCGTCGACAGGTTGAAGGCGGTCCAATCGAACTCGGCTTGGCCTTGCTTTCCGCCGAGGCGCCAGCAGGCGTCGCGCCAGCGGTCGGCCATCGAGCGCATGATGGCATCCATCCCCGGCTCCTGAGGATAGCGATCGACCAATTGACAAAAGAGGATGCCGGGCAGGATTTCGTACCAGAAACTGCCGCCGGTGCCCATGGCCGGGCCATTGAGCACCATCTTCTGGCCGTTCCGCTCGTTGTACCACTCCTGGCACATGCGGACCCAATTGTGCCCCTGCTGCCGGCGCTTGTCGACGCCGCAGAGCGTGCCGCTGACAACCGCGGCCAGGCAGGCGATCCCCTCGCCGCCAGCGTTGTCGGCGCCCACATAGGATGGCAGGACGAAGCTCGGGCCGCGGATGTTTTTCGCTTTGTCGACCAGGACCGCCAACGGCAAATACTCGCCGTGGGCGCTGAGATCGAACGCCAGCCGATCGAACGCCCGCGCGCGGGCCTTCCAATCCAAAATCAGAAACGGCCGCGGCACGTTGGGCATTTGCTCGACGAGCGCCAGGGGGCGCTGCGCGGCGTCGTCGGCAACCGCGAACCGCCCGCAAAACAGCAGCAAGCCGCAAACGGCGAAGGCCCAGCGGCGGGCTGGACCGATGAAAACTTCGGGATGTCGAGGCATGTCGTGGTAGGGTGGGTGCTTGCACCCACGCGGTCGTTGCGTCGGGGAATGACGTGCGTGAAAGGTGCGTGCAAGGACACACCCTACGCTCTATTCGTAGGTCAATTGGGCCGTGGCGTGGCAGGCGCGATTCACCCTGGTCCGCAGCCAATGGGCGCTGAACCCGTCGGGAAATACGTGGGAGACGCTGCGGCCGGCGGGTACCACGAAAGCCTGATAGGTCACCCATGGGCCGTGGTCGACGTCGACCTCGACGGTAAACTCCACGTCGGCGGCGGCATCATGGGAGAACTCGATCCGTTTGCGATCGTAGCCGGTCATCAGGTAGGGATCCGACGGGCTGAGGGCCTCCACGGCCGTATGCAGCCAGGGACCGCCATGGCCCACCGGCTTGCCCAGCCGCCAGAGGTCGTCGATGCTGCCCAGCCACAGGCCGGCACGGCTGTCGTCGGCGCGGAAGTAATGCCCGTCGGGCGAGGCCTTGGCCCGGTTGCCGCAGAGCACCATCAGGCCACGCCAAGTACAGAAATCCATGATCTGCCGGCCGTGGCTACAGACGGGCTTGATCAGCGGCAGTCCGCTCTCGCGCGGCATTTCGTAGAACGTGCCGTGGACGTTGAGCAGGAACCGCTCGGTCACGCACTCGCGAAGCTGCCGCGGCCAACCGGTGGCCAAGGGGCGATCGTAGCGGGCGTCGCCGCGGGGCAAGCGATAGCGGTGGCCGTCCTGGCTCACGATCACCGAGGCCGCGTCCACTGTGAAGTCCTTGCGGATCGCGGCGATCCGGCGCACCTCGTCGCTACGATCCTCTTGCGGCCGGCGGACGGCAAGGTTTTCGTCCGCCTCATAGTACGTTTCGGCGACATGCCCCGCGGCATCGGCCGACTGGCTGAGGAACTGGAGATTGCGATTGTGCGCGGCCGGACGGATCAGGCCGCCACAGACGGCCGCGGTGTCGGTCACCTTGGCCAGGCTGGCAAACTGCGCAGCATCGTCCGCGCTTGTATCCCGGGGCGAGGTGAGGTGAAAATAAGCGGTTGCGGCACAATCGCGGTCGGTGCGGAGGCGGACCCAATTGGCGTCGAAGCCGCGCGGAAATACGTGGAAGCGATAGCCATGCGGCGGGACCGCCAGCGACGCGTAGGTTTGCCAGCGGCCATTGCCGGCGACGTCGATTTCCAGGGTGAAGGTGACCGTGGCGTCCGCATCATGGACGAGGTGCACGACGTGGCGATCAAAGCCGTGGATCAGGAAGGGATCGGACGGTTGGCCGGCGCGGACCGGGTCTTGCCGCCACGGCCCGCCCCAGCCCGAGCGCGGGCCGAAGCTCGACAGGTCGGCGAAGCGGCCGAACCAGAGGTTGGATTGCGACAAGCCGTCCAGGGGATTTTGCATCAACGAGGCGTCGTCGGAGGCCAACACCAGGCGGTCCTGCCAACGACAGAAGTCGGGGATGATGCGGAGATAGCTGGCGATGGGGCGGATCCCTCCGCTGTTTGCGGCGGAGAAAGCAGCGGGAAAATCGTAGAACATGCCGTGCATGGTCAGCATCAGCCGGCCGGCGGCCGCTTCGCGGATCCGCGGCCACTCGGTGTACCAGCCGTGCCGCGGGTCGTAGGTGTGGCTGGCCTTGGGCAGGCGAAAGCGGGACCAACGGCCGCCGTCCAACAGTTCCAGGATCACCGAACGGCGATCCCAGCCGACGCTCCAGAGCGGACTCTTGTCGTCGGGCGCGCCGTAGATTCCGCCCGGCCCGGTGACGTCGGTAAACTGCCGCCGCGCGACGACCCGCCAGTCGCGGCCGTCCCACTCGGCCAGCGTTCCGGCATCCTCCGGGCTTTTGGGCCCCTGGGCGGCGAGAAACTTCCGCGGCTTCGCGTCCACGCTCCACTCGCCGTTGTTGGCGATCACCAGCCGCCCCTGGGCGGTGTAGGCCCCTTTGCCGTGCCAACCGGGAACCGGCTTGGCGAACAGTCGGGTGACCGCGAGCGAGTGGACGTCGACTTCATACACGGCCCCTTCCATGTCGTAGAAATAGACTTTGTGGGCGGGATCGGCGAGGTGCCGGGCGACGGCCGTCAGGCGTCCCACCAGCTTGTGCACGTCGGCCGCGCGGACGCGGCCCTGGGCGTCGATGAAATAGGGGCCGATGATCAACTGGTTCGATTCGCGATGGATCATTCGGCAAGCATGGGTGCCGCCCACGCTCTCGGGACGAATCTCGACGTTCATTCGCGGGTCGATGGCATAGAGCTTGTCGCGGCCGCCGCGAGGCTCATGGGGCGGGTAGGTAATCATCCACAGTTTGCCGGCCCAAGGCACCACGGCCCCGATGCCGCATTCGCCGCTACGGCTGAAGACCGCCAGGTGCGGGTAGATCCCGCTGATTTGCAACTTGTCGGCGGAAGCGGGAGTGGCGGCCATCGCGGCCGAGGCCAACACGGCCGCAAGGCAAAAGACGAGCAAGCAGCAGAGAGTACCTACGGTTGAATCTCTGTCCGCGACAGCCACGCGCTTTTGCCTCATATGCAGCGTCCTTTCAAGCGGTGCCACAGCCCGGCGAGCAAGTCGCGGTTGTCGCAGCGGAGGTAGTCCAGAGTGCCCTCCATGCGATAGAAGCTCTTGCAATAGCGGAGGTAATAGGCCGGATTGTCGCTGGGCGGCTCGCCGGCGCTCCAGTCCCAGCCGCCGCCGTCTTGGAGATCGACGATGGCCAGGTAATGCTCCCGCAGCATGGGCCGGCCGTCGAGACGCCGCAAATTGTTGGCGGCGCTGAAGGCCTTTTCGAAGACCTGCGGGCTCATGATGGCCGAGCCGACCGACATGTAGACGCCGCCGTCGAGGCCGTCGACTCCTGCGGCGTAGACGCGGACGTCGGTGGCGGCTGCGCGGCCGATCGCGGCGCCATGATACAACGGATGATTGACAATGATGTCATAGCCGATGCCGGGGTGAATCGTCATCGGCACCCGCCGGCGATACGCGCAGGCCAGCACGGAATACTGCGGGAAGGGATGGGCGATCACCACGCGGCCGGTGGGAAGCCCAAAACGCTGGATCACCCAAAGCAAGTCGGCCCGCGCGCCGGTCAGATCGTCGTCGGGGCGGTCTTGAATTGAGCGGCGCAACACATCGGCCGAAGGGATTGTCAAGCCGTTTTCGACGATCATTCGCCCCACGGCTTCGCCGAATCCGATTCCCTCGGCGGCGCCGCATTGCACAGCCAGATTGAGCCAACGCCCGGTTTCTTCCCAAGAGCCGAATCTTCCGGCCGGCGCGTTTTCGCGGACCGACTCGCCGGAGGCGCCCTGGAAGGCAAATTCCCAATCGTGGATCACGCCGGCCCCCTGCGTGGCGAGATGCGTGATGAAGCCGTGCTCCACCAAGGCGTTGAGCAGCGGCCCGGCCCCGTTCTTGATCAGGTGCGCCCCGTAGGCGATCATCACCGAGGCGCCTTTGGCCCGGGCGGCCACGATTTGCTCGGCCAATTGGTCGACCTGGGCTGCCAGCGGCGGCGCGAGACACGGCGCGGCGACCGCCTCGGGCAGCATGGCCAATTTGTCCATGGGAAGGAGGTTTTTTCGCCGGCTCAAGGGAAGCGCTTCCAAACGCGTGTAATCCATCATCGGGTAGGGCATGGCTGAATGTCGGTCCAGGGGCCTGGGATGCAATACGAGCGCAACAGCCGCCATTCTATCGCCGCCGCGGCGACCGGATCAAGGGCCGCCGGACGCAGCGTCGCCGCTCCGCTCGGGCGCACGATTGCCGGGGCGGGTCATGCCCGGGCGGCGATGGACAGCGGCCCCGGGGGCGGGCATAATGCGAAGATCCGTTTCGCTGCCTGCCGCGTCCGCCTGGCCCTAATGCCGCCGAGGTACCGATGAACGCATCCCGATTGCTGCTCGCACTGGCCGACCTGATGCTCCTGGCGGCGCCGGCCCTGGCGGCCACCGCGACGGTGGCCGGGCCGGAAAAGGTTCCCTTGCAAGCCCGGCCATTCGATCTGCAACAGGTGCGGTTGCTGGCCGGGCCGGCCCGCGACGCCATGGAGCGGACCCGGCGATACCTCGGCGAGCTGGAATCCGATCGGCTGTTGCACAACTTCCGCGTCACGGCCGGCCGGCCATCGTCGGCCCAACCGCTGGGCGAGTGGGAGGGGCCGAATTGCGAACTTCGCGGGCATTTCGTGGGGCATTATCTTTCCGCCTGCGCCTTGATGTTTGCGGCGACCGGCGAGCGGCCGCTTAAGTGCAAGGCCGAAGCGATCGTCGCCGAGTTGGCCAAGTGCCAGAAGGCCCTGGGCAAGAGCGGCTACCTGAGCGCGTTTCCGGAGTCGTTCTTCGATCGCCTGGAGAAGGGGCAACCGGTTTGGGCTCCCTGGTATACGCTGCACAAGATCATGGCCGGGCTGCTGGATATGTATACTTACTGCGGCGACCGGCAGGCGTTGAAGGTGCTCGAGGGCATGGCCGCCTGGGCCAAAACCCGCACCGACCGGCTGAGCGACCAGCAGATGGCCGCGGTCCTGAATACGGAGTTCGGCGGCAGCAACGAGGTGTTCTACAATCTCTACGCGGTCAGCGGCGATCCCCGCCATCTGCAACTGGCCCATCGTTTCGACCACGAGGCGGTCTTCGCGCCGCTGGCGCGGGGCCGCGACGAGCTCAAAGGTTTGCACGCCAACACCAACATCCCCAAGATCGTCGGGGCCGCCCGGCGGTACGAACTGACGGCCGACGCGCGGGCCCGGGACATTGCCGACCATTTCTGGCACTTCGTGGTTCACGGCCGCTGCTATGCCACGGGCGGGACCAGCAACCATGAGCATTGGCGGACGGCGCCCAACGTGCTGGCCAGGGAACTGGGCTGCGAAAACCAGGAATGCTGCTGCACTTACAACATGCTGAAGCTCACGCGGCACCTGTTCTCCTGGAAGGCCGACGTGGAGTACGCCGACTATTATGAGCGGGCGCTGTGGAACAGCGTACTGGGGACGCAGAATCCGGACGACGGGATGATGATGTACTTCATCCCGCTGGGGCCCGGCTATTGGAAGCGCTATAACACCCCGCGGAATTCCTTCTGGTGCTGCACGGGCACGGGCGTGGAGTCGTTTTCCAAACTGGGCGACAGCATCTATTTCCACGACGAGCGGGGCCTGTGGGTGAACTTGTTTTTGCCCTCCGAGGTGACCTGGCCGGAAAAGGGGCTGAAACTGCGTCAGGAAACCGCGTTCCCCGCCCAACAAGGCACGGCCCTGACGTTCCACGCGCAGCGGCCCACTGAGCTGGAATTGCGGCTCCGCATCCCGTCGTGGGTCGGCAGGCCGGTTCGGGTTGCCGTCAATGGCCAGGCGGCGGGCGGGCCAGGCCGGCCGGGAACGTATCTTGTGCTGAAGCGAACCTGGCAGGACGGCGATCGCGTGGAGTTGCCGCTGCCGATGTCGCTGCACGCCGAAAAGATGCCCGACGACCCCACCGTCGAGGCGATTCTGTACGGGCCGCTGGTGTTGGCGGGCCGCCTGGGCACCCAGGGGCTGCGGCCGGAGTTGTTCCACGCGGACAAGCAGACGCGGCCGTACTTGGATCCGGTGGCGGGCCCCTATTTCGTCGCCGACGGCGACGATCCGGCCGATTGGATCAAGCCCGTGGCCGGCAAACCGTTGGAGTTTCGCACCGTGGGGCAAGCCCAGAATGTAACTTTGATTCCCTTGGAGCAGTTGTTCGCGGAGCGTTACGGGGTCTACTGGCGGGTCGTCCGCAAAGGGAGCGCCGAGCAGCGGAAGATTGTGGCCGACGAGGCGATCCGCAAAGAGATGCTGGAAAAGTACCTGGATGTGTGCCTGTTGGGCGACGAGTTTTCCGAGAGCGCGCATCACTTTCACGGTTTTCACTGCGGCAGCGGGCAACTGAACGGACGCGCCTGGCACGACGCCCGCGATGGCGGTTGGTTCAGTTGGGACCTGAAGGTGCTGCCCGAGGGGCCGATGGCGTTGTCATGCACCTATTGGGGCGGCGACGGGGGACGCCGCGAATTCGCGATTCTCGTGGACGGCAAGAAAGTGGCCACGCAGAAACTGGAGCACAAGCAGCCGGGCCGGTATTTTGACGTCCGCTATCCCATTCCGGCGGAGTTGACGCGCGGCAAACAAAAGGTCACCATAAAGTTTCAAGCGGCGGCAGGGAAAATCGCCGGCGGGGTCTTCGGCTGCGCGATTCTCAAGCCGGAAAAGCAAACCTCGCCGAAGCACCGTAATCAAGACGTCCAATCGCCACCTTTATCGAGGAAAACGATCCCATGACCGTTGAGCAGAGCAAAGTCAGGCTGGGTTTTATCCCGGCCAATCGCGGCTTTTTCAGCGCCGAGCTGGCCGCCAAGATGCGCGGGCAGACCATCGACGCCATGACCCGCCAGGGCATCGAAGTCGTGGTGCCCGGCAGCGAACAAACCAAGGTCGGTTGCGTGGAGAACCGGCAGGAGGCGGAGATTTGCGCCGAGCTGTTCCGGCAGCGCCGCGTGCAGGGAATCGTGATCGGGGCCGTGAATTTCGGCGACGAACAGGCGGCCGCCTGGACGGTCCGCCAGGCTCGGCTGGACGTGCCCGTGCTGATCTTCGGCTGCCAGGAGGACGAGGCGCTGACGCTGACCACCGCGCGGCGGGATTCGTTCTGCGGCCTGCTCTCGATTGGCGAGGCGTTGCGGCAAATCGGCGCGAAATACACGGTCGGCCAGCGGCCGATCTGCTTTCCCACCGATGCGTCGTTCGCCGCGGAGCTGGACCAGTTCGTGCGGGTGTGCCGGGTGGTGGACGGAATCCGCAACGCCCGCTACGGCCAGATCGGCGCCCGCCCAGAAGCCTTCTGGACCTGCCGCTTCGACGAAAAGCAGTTGCAGCGGCTGGGGCCGACGACGGTGGTGCTGGACCTGTCGGAGGCGATTGCCGGGGCCAATGCGATCAAGGATGAAGAGCCGCAGCTCCAGCGAGTGGTGGAGGAGATCAAGAGTTATGCCGACGTTTCCGCGGTTCGCGCGCAAAGCCTGGTGCGGAGCGCCAAACTGGAGCTTTTCGTCCGCCGCTGGCGACAGGCCAACGCCGTGGATGCGATGGCCATCCAGTGTTGGACCTCGATCCAGGCCAACTACGGGGTGTGCAGTTGCACCACCATGAGCCGGCTGGGCGACGAGGGGGTTCCCTGTGCCTGCGAGGCCGACATCCTCGGCGCCATGTCGATGCACGCGCTGCTGTTGGCCAGCGGCAGTCCGGCCGCCTTGGCCGATTGGAACAATCTGCACAACAACGACGATGAGCTGGTGAACGTGTGGCATTGCGGCGTCTTTCCCAAGTCGTTCGCGCGGACCACGCCGCGGATCGGCGTGCAGGAAATCATTGCCTCCAGCGGCGCGGCGAAATACGAAGACTCGGAAGGCACGGTCGAGTTTGTCGCCAAGGCGTCGCCGCTGACGCTCTGCCGCGTGACGCAAGATGCCGACGGGTCCTGGAAGGCGATGCTGGCCGAGGGTAAGATCGAGGACAATGCGGCGGCGACGTTCGGCGCGTATGGCTGGTGCCGCATTGCGAACTTGCAGCGGTTGTATCGGGACGTGCTGCTGCGGCACTTCCCGCACCACGTGGCGATTACGCAGGCTCACGTGGGCAACGCGCTGTGGGAAGCGCTGGGCAATTATCTGGGCATGCGGATGTACTACAGCACGCAGGAGTTTCCCGGTCTCTACACGTCGCGGCTGCCGTTTTAGTCAGTCGCTGGCGCAGAAGATTGAAAACCCTACGATGAGAACGAGGGCGAAATAAAATTCCGACGATCATGACAAACTTTGTTCCTTTACTGGCCGCGGAGCCGGCCCATGCGTTGTCGCAAGCCGCGGCGTCTCATTCGCTGGTCGGCCTGGACTGGCTGATGATCGGGCTCTACTTCAGCGTGCTGCTGGGCGTGGCCTGGTGGGTGATTCGCAAGAGCAAGGACACGGCGGCCGATTATTTTCTCGCCGGCCGCAACCTGGGCTGGTGGGTGATCGGGGCCTCGATCTTCGCTTCCAACATCGGCTCCGAGCACGTGGTCGGGCTGGCCGGCTCGGGCGCCAAGGACGGCGTGGCGATGGCCCACTATGAGCTGCACGCCTGGTGCCTGCTGGTGCTGGCCTGGGTGTTCGTGCCCTTCTACGCCCGTTCGATGGTGTTCACCATGCCGGAATTCCTCGAACGGCGGTTCAGCGCCGGCTCGCGTTACGTATTGTCGATCGTGTCGTTGATCACCTTCGTGGTGTCGAAGATCGCGGTGGGCATTTTCGCCGGCGGCGTGGTGTTCGCCACCTTGCTGCCGGAAGTGCATTTGCACCTGAACCTGGGCGGTGCCGGCGGCGTCGAGATCAACAGTTTCTGGATCGGCTCGGTGCTGGTGATCGTGCTCACCGGTCTGTACACGATACTGGGCGGGATGCGGGCCGTGGCCTACAACGACGCCGTGCAGACGGTGGTGCTCATCAGCGGCTCGGCGCTGCTCACCGCCTACGGCCTCTATACGCTGGGCGGCTGGAGCGAGCTGCGGCGACTTTGCGGCACCGACATGTTCAACCTCTGGAAGCCGCTGATCCCGGCCGGCGTGCAAGGCACCTGGGCGCCGATCTTGGAGAAGAACGCGGCCGGCGACGTGGTCCGCGAAGCGTGGTATTTCAACAGCAACTTTCCCTGGCTGGGAATGGCGTTCTGCGCGCCGATCATCGGCCTGTGGTACTGGTGCACCGATCAGTACATCGTGCAGCGGGCGTTGGGCGCTCCGAACGAACAGGGCGCCCGCCGCGGCAGCATCTTCGCCGCCTTTCTGAAGTTGTTTCCCGTCTACCTGTTCATCATCCCGGGCCTGATCTGCTACGCGCTGGCCAAAAGCGGTAAAGTGCCCGGCCTCGATCAGGTGGTGACCGCCGACGGGAAGCCCGTGCCGCAGGTGGCGCAGGCCGCCTTTCCGTTGATGGTCAAATACCTGCTGCCGGCCGGGTTGCGGGGGATCGTCGTGGCCGGGTTGCTCTCGGCGCTGATGGGTTCGCTGGCGGGCGTGTTCAACGCCTGCTCGACGCTGTTCACGGTCGATTTGTACGAGAAATGGAAGCCGGGCGCCACGCAGCACCAACTGGTGCGCACCGGCCGCATCGCCACGGTGGTGATGGTGCTCATCGCCCTGCTGTGGATCCCCGTGATCCAAGGCGCGCACGGCTTGTACGAATATCTGCAGGCGGTGCAAGGCTACCTGGCCCCGCCGATTTTCGTGGTGTTCTTTTTCGGCGTGTTCTTCAAGCGTCTCAACGCCAAGGGCTGCCTGTACGCGATGGTGGCCGGTTTCGTGCTGGGCGTGTTCCGCATGCTGGTGGATACGCCGGTCACGCTGGGCATCAAGGGCTTCGAGAACGGCTACCGCGAAGGCTCGCTGTTGTGGATCGTCAATCACATCAACTTCCAATACTTCAGCGTGCTGATCACCATCGTGTCGGCCTTGGTGATGGTCGTGGCGAGTTATATGAGCAGCGCGCCCGAGTACGACAAGATCGCCGGGCTGACGTTTGCCACGGCCTCGGGCACCGATCGGCAGCGGACCCGCGCAAGCTGGGATTGGCGCGACGTGATGGCCTCGGCGGTGGTGTTGGCGTGCATCCTCGGGGCGTATTTGTATTTCCGGGGATAAATTGGTCGCGTCAGAATAAGTTGATCGATTTGGTGGCACGCCCTGAGGAACGAAGGGCTTGGCGTGCCGGCAAACCACGCCCTTCTTTGCGCTCAGGGACGTGCCACCCGCCGGGGATAACCTTCAGACCAAGGAAAATGAACATGTTCGACCACAGATCCACGATTGCGTTGTTCGTCGCCGTGTCATGTGGGTTGCCGTGCGTGGCGCCCGCGGCCGCGCGGGCGGAAGGTCGGGCCTCGATCAGCGTCGAATTGGACCGGCCGGGCGTGACGATCAGCCCCACGCTCTACGGCATTTTCTTCGAAGAGATCAACCGCGCCGGCGAAGGCGGGCTCTACGGCGAAATGGTGCAGAACCGATCGTTCGAGGATACCGAGAACGATCGGCCCCTGGCCGACGGCGAGCAGCCCTTGGCTTGGACGCTCGTGAAGACCCCCGGTGCGGAGGGTTCCATGGCGATCGACAGCTCGCGGCCGCTCTCGGCCAACAATCGGCATGCGCTGCGTCTGGAGGTGGTCAAGACGGCGGGCGGTGGCGTGGGCGTGGCCAATGCGGGCTTCGAAAATGTCTCCAGGAAGCCCCCGAAGCGTGCGCCCGCGACTACGGAGAAGAATAAAGCAGTCGAGGGAATTGCGGTGGTGGCCGGCCGGCAATACGACCTTTCGCTCTACGCCCGCGCGGACAAGGAGTTTCATGGCCCGCTGTCCGCGGTCATCATCGGCCCGCGCGGCAAGGTGCTTGCCGCCGGCGAGGTCGGCCCGCTCACGGGCGAGTGGAAGCAATACCAGGTGGTGCTCACGGCCGGCGCGACCGAGCCTGCGGGCCGGCTGGAGATCGTCGCCATGGCGCCGGGTACGGTCTGGCTCGACATGGTCTCGCTGTTTCCCCGGCAAACGTGGCACGGGCGCGGCAACGGGTTGCGCTCGGACCTGGGCGAAATGTTGGACCAGATGAAGCCCGCGTTCGTGCGTTTTCCGGGCGGTTGCTACGTCGAGGGGAACAAGCTGGTCAATGCGCTGCGTTGGAAGAAATCGATCGGCACGGTGGCCGAGCGTCCCGGTCACTGGAACCTCTGGGGCTATCGCTCCAGCGACGGCCTGGGGTACCTCGAGTATCTCGAGATGTGCGAAGACCTGCGGGCCGAGCCGCTGTTGGTGATCAATTGCGGCATGGCCCACGAGGACCACGTGCCCCTGGAGCAGATGCAGGAGTGGGTACAGGACGCCTTGGATGCGATCGAATATGCCAACGGACCGGTGGAGAGCCATTGGGGGGCGCTGCGGGCCAAGCACGGCCACCCGGCCCCCTTCCATCTGAAATATATGGAAATCGGCAACGAGAACGGCGGTCCCCTTTACGCCGAGCGTTATCCGTTATTCTACAAAGCCATCAAGGCCAAGTATCCGCGGATGACGCTGGTGGCCGACGGACGCCTGCCGGACCAGCCCATGGACGTCGTCGACGAGCATTATTACAACAGCCCGGAGTTCTTCCTCCGCAACGCGGGCAAGTATGACAAGTACGATCGGCAGGGGCCGAAGATCTACGTGGGCGAATACGCGGTGACGCAGAACTGCGGCCAGGGGAACCTCCGCGCGGCGATCGGCGAGGCGGCCTTCATGATCGGCATGGAGCGCAACGCCGACGTGGTGGTGATGTCCTCCTACGCTCCCCTGTTCGTCAACGCCGCCTGGCGGCAGTGGAGCCCGGACGCCATCGTGTTCGACTCCGCCCGGGCATTCGGCACGCCGTCGTACCACGTGCAGCAAATGTTCAGCGCACATCGGGGCGACGTGGTGTTGCCCGTGGCAGTCGAGTCGCCGACGGCGGCCGACGAGAGCTCGAAGACCGGCATGATCGGCGTCGGCACCTGGTCCACGCAGGCCGAGTTCAAGGACATCCAGGTCACCCAGGGCGGAAAGACGCTCTTCCGCAGCGATTTTTCCAAAGGCCTGGCCCCCTGGCATGCGCTGGGCGGCCAATGGGAGGTCAAGGACGGGGCGCTGCGGCAGACCGGCAAGGCGACCGGCGCGCGGGCGCTGGCCGGCGATCGCCGCTGGAGCGACTATACACTGAGCCTCAAAGCCCGCAAGCTGGGGGGCGCGGAAGGTTTTCTGATTATGTTCCGCGTGCAGAACCCCCACCAGAAATCGTGGTGGAACATCGGTGGATGGGGCAATCACCACCACGCGCTGGAACTGCCGGGCGATGGAATCGGCGAACCGGTGCCCGGCCACATCGACGTCGGGCGATGGTACGACGTTCGCGTCGAGCTTCAGGGCGGCCGCATTCGCTGCTACCTGGACGGCAAGTTGATCCACGACGAGCCGCCGCAGCAGCTCAAAACGCTGTATGCCGGGGCCAGCCGCGTCACGCGCAGCGGCGAGTTGATCCTTAAGGTGGTCAACGCCGCCAGCACGGCTCAGGAAACGCTGATCAGTCTTCGTGGTGCTACGGCAATCGCGCCGGAGGCCAAGGCGATCGTGCTGACGTCAGCCGACGCGATGGACGAAAACACGCTGGAGGAGCCGAGGAAGGTGGTCCCGGTTACGCATGCCGTCGACCACGTCGGCAAGAGCTTGCGCTACACTTTCCCGGCCCAGTCGGTGACGATCCTCCGCCTGAAGGCCCATTGAAAGCGCAATCCGCTTGATCGGTTTGGGTGGCACGTCCCTGAGCGCAGCGAAGGGCGTGGCGCGCCGAAAACCACGCCCTTCGCTGCGCTCAGGGACGTGCCACCCCGCCGCGTCTCAGCCTTTCCAGCAGCGCACCGGCCATCCGCCGCACGCGGCGATAGAGAAGCCCTTGCGGTGTGAATGCCGCATGCTCCGGGATCGCCCGCAGCCGGCGACCATCGAGCCGCGAACTGCTCAATCCCCGCGAAGTGAACAGGCACCGCGACGGTTCCCGGCCGTCGGCGGCTTCCGCCCGGGCCGCGCGGGCTAACTCGGAGTGCCACCAGCGCTGCGGCGGCCAGCCAGGCGCGAGGTCCAACAGCGCGTCGGCGTCGAGTCCCACGGCCGCGTTGGGCGGCCAGTCGGGCGGCTCGCCCACCAGCCACACCTCGCGTGGCCAGGGCGAGAAGCGGTGGCTGGGCAGGTGTGCCAAGCATTGCACCGGCCGGTGGGGAAACAACTGGCGGAGATAGTCGCCGATGGAACCGATCTGGCGGCGGATGCGCGCCACTCCCGCGCCGTCTTCGCGGGGGTCGGGTTGCTCGACGAGGAACCGCCCGGTGATGGGGCCGAGCGTGGCGAGGAACTCGCGGTGGTCGCCGATCCAGTGCAACACGGAGAGCAACAGCACGGCCTCCAAGCGTTGCGAGGCGGCGGCAAACCGCCGGGCCATCGCCAGAGAGGCCTTTTGCGTGAGCAGGCAGATGCGGTCGTGGGCGTGGGACCGCAATACCTCGTATTGGACGGCCGCCGAGCGAAGATCGGCTTCGGCGCTGGCGACCACGCAATGCGGACGGCTGCGGCAGATTTGCAGGCCGAACCAGCCAAAATTCGAGCCCACGTCGAGGATTGCTCCCTGGCGCGGCAGGTGGGGGTCGAGGATTTCCCACCGCGTGGAGCAGTCGCGAGTGCCGCGGCAAAACGTCTGGCCGTCGATCACCACGTCCTGATAAATGCTCAATCCGCGGAGCAGCCGGGAATCGAACTGCTGTTGCATGGGAAAACCATCCGTGCCAAGGACGCGGTGCCTGGACCCTCCATGGTCTCGATAATAGCCGATCGGCAGGCGATTTGCAGCGGCAACTGCTGGCACACCCCCTTGGTGGTGGCAATTCGCGTCGAGTCGTCATTGGCCCCCTCGCCGGATATGTATAATAGAGCAGCTTGGAGCATAGGTTTCCCAACCACGGCGGTTCTGACGATGTGTACGCGGCCATGATCCTTCTTCGGGAAGTGCTCGTGATCCTGGGATTGATCGTGGCCAACGGCTTCTTCGCGGCGGCGGAAATTGCGATCATCACCTCGCGTCGAAGCCGCCTGGAGCAGCAGGCCGGCTCCGGGGATTGGGGGTCGCGAATCGCCGTCGAGCTGGCCCGCAATCCCACGCGGCTGTTGGCCGTGACCCAGGTGGGGATGACGCTGGTCGGCACCCTGGCCGCGGTTTTCGGCGGGGCCCATCTGGTGGGCTACCTGGCCGAGCAGTTGGCACGGATTCCGCTGCCGGCGGTGTCCCAGCGCGCCGAATCGATCGCCCTGGTGCTGGTGGTGCTGGCGATTTCGTTTTTTTCGCTGGTGTTCGGCGAACTGGTCCCCAAGCGGCTGGCGCTGGCCAACGCCGAGCGGTTGGCACGGATCGTGGCCGGACCGATGCACTGGCTGGCAATGGCGGGGCGGCCGGTGGTGTGGTCGATCAGCACGGCCACCGACGCGGTGCTGGCCTTGTTGGGCAGACGCGATCTGCCGGAACCCTCGGTTTCGATCGAGGATATCGAGCATCTCATCAAGACCGGCACCAGCGAAGGCCTGTTGGAACCGGCCGAGCAGATGGTGGCGCGGCGGGCGCTGCGGCTGGGCGACCGCACGGTGCGGGAAATCATGCGTCCGCGGATCGAAATCGATGCTCTCGACGTCGATACTCCGCCCGAAGAGGTGATCGGTGCGGCCGCCATGGCGGGCTTCTCCCGCCTGCCCGTTCACGAGGGCGACATGGATCACGTGATCGGCTTCGTCTATGTGAAGGACCTGCTGTTGCAGTACCACTTGAATCGCCCCATGAACCTGCGGAAGATGGTGCGGCCGGCGTTGTTGGTCCCGGCCACGATGCCCATCGACCGGTTGCTGGAGACCTTTCGCCAGCGGCGGACGCAGATGGCCATCGTGTTGGATGAATTCGGCGGCACGGCGGGGATGGTCACCCTGGAAGACGTGCTGGAAGAACTGGTGGGCGAGATCCACGACGAGCACCGGCTGGACCGCAACGCCGATGAGCAGATCGTCGCCCGCGACGCGCGGAGTTGGCTGGTGGATGCGGGAGTGAACCTCGGCGACCTTTTTGCCCGGCTCGGTTGGGGCGAAGTGCCGGCCAGTCCGGCCCGGGATTTCAGCAGCGTGGGCGGGCTGGTGATTGCGCAGTTGGGGCGAATCCCGCAGACCGGCGACCGCACCCGTTGGAACGGCTTGGACCTGGAGGTCGTCGAGATGGACGGCCCGCGGTTGGACCGGATCTTGGTCACGCTCCGCGACGGGTCCGGCAAAGTGTAGGGCGGGGGCTCGCTGCGCTCGACCCACCCTGCGGTGGTATTTCGCCTGTGGCGACCGGCGCCAGGCGAAGCTATACTTGGATACCATGGAAAAATCACTGGATCGAAAAATCGCCCGCATCCTTGCGGACCCGTCGTCAAAAGACTTCATCCTGGCCGACGCCAAGGACGCGGATATGGCCTTCGGACTGGCGGCTCCCGGCCGCAGCCCGGAGCACCACGCGCACGAGGCCCGCTTTCGCACCCTGGCCGAGTATCGGCAGTTGATGCGGGAGATCGTCCGGCAGGGTCTGGTGGACATCATGCTGATGAGCGCCAGCTCCAGCGAGGTCCTTACCATCCAGGAGCGGTTCTTCGACAACAGCCACGTCACGCCGGCGATCCGCGCCAACGACACCACCGATATCTGGTTGGCCGGCCGCGGCGGCCGCTATTCGAGCCAGCCGTCGCGCCCTTTCCGCACGGCCACCATCGACCACGCCCAGTGCGGCAAGCAACAGTGCGAGCCGCACGAGCGCGGGCTGGGAGTCGACCTGGGGCTGTACTCGGTCACCTTCAACAACGACACCGAACTGGATCGGCAAACGCTGGAAGCCTATAAGGCCTTCCGCCTGGAGGCCGAGGCCAAGGGGTTCCGCCACTTCTTGGAGATGTTCGACCCCAACGCGCCCGGCGAGCACGCCCCGAAGGACGTGGCCCAGTTCGCCAACGACCAAATCGCGCGGACGTTGGCTGGGGTGACGCGTAGCGGCCGGCCGCTGTTCCTGAAGATCGTGTACCACGGTCCGGCGGCAATGGAGGCCCTGGCGGCCTACGACCGGAACCTGGTGGTGGGTATCCTGGGCGGGTCGGCCGGCACGAGCTTCGACGCCTTCCACATGCTTTGGGAGGCCAAGAAGTATGGCGCCCGGGTGGCTCTCTACGGCCGGAAGATCAACAATGCCGAGGACCAGTTGACGTTTATCAAGTATCTCCGCGCGGTGGCCGACGACCAGATCGGCCCGCAAGAGGCGGTCCGCGCCTATCATGGCGACCTGGGTCGCCTGGGCATCCGGGCGTACCGCAGCTTGGAAGAGGATCTCCAGCAGACCGAGACGGCCGCAGCCTACAGCGGATCCACTGCGGCCGTGGCGAAACCGGCCCAACGTCCGGCGATTGCCGCGGCAGTCGCGGCGGGCCAACCCGACTTCAGTACGATGTCCAACGCCGAGAAGGCGCAGTGGAACCTGAACCGTTGGAAGCGGATCATCGGGTGACTGCCGCCTTCGTAGTTCGTAGGGTGCGTGCTTGCACGCACGCCAGCGGCCGGCGACAAGGACGCGCATTTTGAGTTGGCAGTTGGCAGCGGTCGACGTAAAGGACGCGTGGGTGCAAGCACCCCCCCAACTTAATCTAGCCACCCGCATTATTCCGGCAGGCGGCCCGCGGCCCAGCGAATCATGCGTTCCAGGAGCACGGGGTAGGCAGGGTTGCCCCAAGCCTTGCTGTCGTGGCCCAGTTGCAGGTAGGCCACCTTGCTATTGCCGTAGTGCGTGACCCAGGCGATCTGCGGATCGTTCAGCGGGTGATTGGTCTTCAACAGCAACGTTACCGCGGGCGAGACGAAATAGCCGCCGTAGGTCTCGTCGTGGATCGTGAAATCCGCCAGCCCGCGGGTGATGGGGTGCTGGTGGTCGACCACCGCGACGGGCATCTCCTGGCCGTGTTTCCAGGTGGACTTGTGAAATTTGCGGCCCTCGATTTCGCAATCGCCGAGGCTCCACTTGCCGCCGATGATTTTGCGATATTCGGGCCAATTGGCCTGGGCGTTGATGTTGTGGTGCAGCGCGACCAGGCCGATCCCTTTGAGCATCAACTCCCGGAAAGCCTCCTCTTGCTGGTGCGTGAACCCCTGGGCCATGTCGTAGCGCACCAGCACGTCGTAATCTTTCTCCAGTCCAGGCCGCAGCAAGGCGGCGTCTTTGGGCATCTCGGCTTTGGTGTAGCGGACGTCGGGAAGGTTGTCGAACATGCCGAAAAAGGCCGCCTTTTCGAAATCGTGGCCGCCAGTGGTCAGCAGCACGCGAATCTTGGAGCCCGCGACGGGCTCCTTGGCTTCGGTGGCGATGCTCGGCAGGGAAAAGATGGCCAAAACCAGGATTGCCGCGGCAAGTCGTTTCATGGAAGGTCTCCGGGGAGGGGCTGAAGGGGTGGACGGTGGAGGGAGAAGAAGAAGGGGAGAGGGGGAGAAAGGGAGAGGGGGAGACGAGCCGGTCAACGCGGTTGATGGATCGCCCTGTCTCCTTCTCTCGTCCTCTGCGTTTTCCGTTCGCCGTCCACCGATCACCCCTTATAATGATTGTTGAAAAGCACAACTGCAAGGCCCCCCTGCGAGACTGCCGATGGCGCGCGTGGCGATCGTCAATATGCCGTTTTCCAATCTCCGCTGGCCCAACATCGGCCCCAGCCTGCTCAAGGCGGGACTGGCGCGCTCGGGCATCGCCTGCGACGTGGCTTACCTGAACTTCGATTTCGCCGAGCAGATCGGGTTGGAAGATTATTACTGGATCGCCGACTTGTTCGGTTTCGTGCTCGGCGGCGAGCGGCTCTTCAGCAAGCTGTATTTCGACGGCCGATTGCCCGGCGACGAGCATTACTACCGCGAAGTGCTGACGAAGTCGGACTTGGGCTTCGAGGACGAGGAACGCACGGCCTACGAGCAATTGCAATGCCGCATCGAGCCGTTCCTGGAGCATTGCTTGCGCGAGCGCGATTGGACGCAGTACGACGTCGTCGGTTTCACTTCCTCGTTCCAGCAGACGATGCCTTCGATCTGCCTGGCCCAGCGGATCCGGCAGCTCAAGCCGGAGGTGAAGATCGTCTTTGGCGGCGCGGCCTGCGAAGGGGAGATGGGCGTCGAGTTGATGCGGGTCTTCCCGGCGGTCGATTACGCCTTCTTGAGCGAGGCCGACGTCAGCTTTCCCGACGTGATTCGGCAATTACTCCCCTCTACCGCTGGCGGGAGAGGGGCCGGGGGTGAGGGCGGCCAGCGGGTGCGGCTGCCGCCAGGCGTGGCGGGCCGGCCCGACGCGGTCGAGCAATTGTCGACGCTCGACGCCGATCCGTCGGTCGTGGTCTGCCCGGACGACGGCCGTTACTGCAACCTGAACGAGCTGCCGTACCCCGACTTCGACGACTATTTCGAGCGGCTGCGGAGAAGCCCCTTTCGCGATCAGATCGATCCGCTCTTCTTCTTCGAAACCTCGCGCGGCTGCTGGTGGGGGCAGAAGCACCACTGCACCTTCTGCGGACTCAACGGCAGCCGCATGGCGTATCGCAGCAAGACGCCCGAGCGGGCCTACGACGAGCTGCGCTACCTGGCCGAGCGTCACAAGGTCTACCGTGGCTGCTCGGCCGACAACATCCTCGACTATAAGTACTACACGACCCTCTTGCCGAGGATGAAGGAGGCCGGCTTCGGTCTGGGCTACATGTTCGAGATGAAAACCAATGTCACCCGCGCGCAGGCCGACTTGCTGCTGGCCTCCGGCATGCGGGGGGCGCAATTGGGAATCGAGACCTTCAGCACGCCGATCCTCAAGTTGATGGATAAAGGCGTGACGGGAATGCAGAATTTGCAGACTCTAAAATGGTTTTCCGAGGCCGGCGTGGAGATCCAATGGAACCTGCTCTACGGCTTTCCCGGCGAAGACCCGCAGGAGTATGCGAAGCTGACCGAGTTGCTGCCGTCGCTGTACCACCTGGAGCCGCCGGGTGGAAACGGCCGCGTGCGGAGCGATCGTTTTTCGCCGTATTTCACGCGTCCGCAGGACTATGCCATCGAGAACCTGCGCCCCAACGCGGCCTTCCAGTACGTCTATCCCTTCCCCGTCGAGTCGTTGGCCCGGCTGGCCTATTACTACGAGTACGATTATGCCGACGGCCGCAACGTGGCGGACTACGTGGCGCCGCTGTTGGCGCGGATCGCCGAGTGGATCGCGCTCAAGGGCACGGTTACGCTGCGCTACTTCGATCGCGAGGACGGCATGTTGATTCTCAACGACACGCGTCCCTGCGCCACCGTCTTTCAGCGGCGGCTCGCGGGCCTGGAGCGGGCGATTTACCTGTTCTGCGACACCGGCCGCAGCTTGGCCAAGATCGTGGAGCACGTGGCCGAGATCGACGCCGCCGCGGCCGCGGATGAAACGAAACTCCGGCGGACGCTTCAATCTTGGGTCGACGACCGCATCATGGTCGATTTGGACGATCGCTATCTGAGCCTGGCACTGCGGGCGGAGTGAATGGGGAGGGTGAACGGTAGACCGAAGCCGCGGAAATGACCCGGCAGCGGATCGTCCCGTTGCCGGCGGGGCCAGTCTTCAACCCTCGCCCATTCGCGTTCATCGCGGGCAAAACCGCAAGCGGCGGCCATGACGGTCGGCAGGGGGGGCAGCGGCATCACTGCCGACTGGCGAGCGTACCTTTCAGCCCTTCCCTCTGGCCCGGTCGCGGATGGTGATCAAGTCCTTCATCACGCGGTACAGGTCCCCCTGGTAGCCCATCGTACCGAAGGCGTCGTGCAGCGCGCGATAGAGGCCGTACAGCTCGGCATACACGGCCGCGGCCGCTCGGGTGGGGCGATAGACCGTGGGCTTGACGCCCGTCATCCGCTGCTGGGCCTTTTCCGTGGTCGTGTAGGCCCCGCCCACCACGGCGCCGAAGATCGCCGCCCCCAGCGCGCAGGTCTGGGCCGAGCGGCTGACCTTCATGGGCCGATTGCAGACGTCGGCGTAGATCTGCATTACGAAGGGGTTCTTTTCGGCGATGCCGCCGCAATTGACCACCTCGTGGACCGCCACGCCGTACTCTTCCAGCCGCTGGATGATGGTGAGGGCCCCGAAGGCCGTGGCTTCGACCAGTGTGCGATAGATTTCCGGGGCCGTGGTGTGCAGGGTTTGACCGACCAACAGCCCGCCCAACCGCGGGTCGACCAGGATCGTGCGGTTGCCGTTGTTCCAGTCGAGAGCCAGCAGTCCGCTCGCGCCGGGGCGAAGTTGCTCGGCCTCGCGGGTGAGCGCGGCATGCACGTCGGCCTTGGCGTATTGCTTGGGGGCCAGGCGGCTGACGAACCAGTTGAAGATGTCGCCGACCGCGGATTGCCCGGCCTCGAGCCCGTACATCCCCGGCACGATCGAGTTGGGCACGATCCCGCACAGCCCGGGAATGTCGGCCAGAGGCTGGTCCATGGGCGCGACCATCATGTCGCAGGTGCTGGTGCCGATGATTTTGACCAGGGTTCCGCTGCGGATCCCTGCACCGACCGCGCCCATGTGGGCGTCGAATGCGCCGACGGCCACGGGCAAGCCCGCGGGCAGACCGACCTTCTCGGCCACGTCGGCCGCGAGCCGGCCGGCAGGGCAACTGGACGCCGCGGCCTGCAATGCCCAACGGTCGCGCAGCTCGGCCAACGACGGGTCGAGCGAGGCGAGGAACTCCTTGCTGGGCAGACCGCCCCAGGCGTCGTTGTACATCGCCTTGTGGCCGGCGGCGCAGATACCCCGGGCCATACCGCGGGGATCGAGATTGCCGCTGATGAAGCCGGGGACGAAGTCGGCCAGCTCGACCCAGCTATAGGCCGCGGCAAACACCTTGGGAGCGGTCCGCTTGCAGTGGAGGATCTTCGACCAGTACCACTCGGAGCTGTAGGTGCCGCCGCACTTCGCCAGGTAGGGCAGGCCCTGGCGGCGGGCCTGCTCGGTGATTTCCGCGGCCTCGGCGTGCGCGGTATGGTCCTTCCAGAGCCAGGCTTGCGCGGCCAGCTCGCGCTGGAATTTCGGCTGCATGGCCAGGGGCAGACCGTTGCGATCGACCGGCAGCGGCGTGGAGCCGGTGGTGTCGACGCCGATGCCCACGACCGCTTCCGGCCGGAAGCCGGGGGACTTCGCCGCCGCCTTCAGCGCACCACGGACGGATTGGTAGAAGCCGTTGATATAGTCGACCGGATTCTGCCGGGCGAGATTGGGATCTTTGGGGTCGAGCAGGATGCCCTGTTCGCCGCTGGGGTAGTTATAGACGTGGGTGGCGACCTCGCTGCCGTCGGCCACGTCGACCAGCAGCGCCCGCACGCTATTGGTGCCATAATCCACGCCCAACGCAAATCGAGGGGTTGCCGCTTTTGCCATTGTCATCGACTCCTGCAAGGCATGTCGTTTTTCTGTTCGGGAGGCCCTTCGATTAGACCGAATTTGCGGCAAGGTGCAAGGACCCCTGCCGGGCCCTGGGACTGATCCCCATCTTCGCGGCCCCGGAGTCGCGGCGGTCTTGGAGAAACCGGCGGCCAAGCGGCCGGTTGGCCGAAAAATGACACCTCTGGTTGGCGTCCAATCAGGGGTAGCGATTTACCACGCCGGGCCGGTCCGGCGCTGCGAGTCCACCCCACGGTGTTTCGCCGCCGGCCGCCTGGCCGACGAAGGACATGGCCGACATGGCTAAAGTGAATTCCCGAAACAGATTAGTGCGGGCGACATTGTTGTAGTGGCGTCCTGTTTCGAGGGAAAAACAGATTTCCCGCGGGCGGTCGGAGGGTCGCCGCCCGCGTACGGCACGATGTTTGCACGAAGGACGTCCCGCGTTTGTAGGCTTAGAAATTATCTCAAAAGCTCATAACGATGTTGGCGGCGATACCACAGCAGCGAACAGGCCAGTTGGATGAGGCCCAGGTAGTTACATGATTTCTTGGCGTACCGAACCAGGATGCCCCGGCACT
>Ga0302320_10000946_pt1 | contig 69596 bp, 56 predicted proteins | sample Bog_T0_3_FD_202130 | JGI IMG/M metagenome (GOLD analysis project Ga0302320, IMG submission 202130) | Peat permafrost microbial communities from Stordalen Mire near Abisko, Sweden - Bog_T0_3 | ecosystem: Environmental > Terrestrial > Soil > Wetlands > Peat | place: Sweden: Abisko, Stordalen Mire...
CAATGTCGAGCAGCCCGCGACGCTCATTGACATCAACCGGCTCCCTTATGACCAGATCGAGCCAATGGCCGACGGCGGACTTAAAATCGGTGCGACCGTGCGCAATTCCGACCTGGCTTACAACGCCTCGGTACAGCGGGATTATACCGTGCTTTCCCTTGCGATCCTGAACGGCGCCTCGGCGCAACTTCGCAACATGGCAACGACGTCGGGGAACCTCTTGCAGCGCACGCGCTGTGTTTATTTCCGCGACACCGCCATGCCCTGCAACAAGCGCGACCCGGGTTCCGGCTGCCCGGCCATCGGCGGAACCAACCGGACGCTGGCCATCCTCGGTGGCAGCGATCATTGCATCGCCACCAATCCGTCTGACATGAACGTGGCGCTGTCCGCCCTGGAGGCGACCATTTACGTGACCGGGGTCAAAGGGGACCGAACCATTCCCATTGATGAATTCCATCTCCTGCCTGGCAACACGCCCGAACGCGAAACGGTGCTGGAGCCGGGCGACCTCATCACCCATGTGACGCTGCCGCCGCCGGTTTCGGGCAGCCGCTCGTATTATCTGAAGCTGCGCGACCGCGCCTCATACGAATTCGCGCTGGCATCGGCCGCGGTCGTCGTGGTTGTCGCGGATGGAAATGTGACCTACGCGCGCGTCGCCCTCGGCGGAGTCGGCACCAAGCCATGGCGATCCCGGGAGGCGGAAGCGGCGCTGACTGGTCAGCCGGCGGCGGAGACGACGTTCCGGGCCGCCGCCGAAGCGGCCCTCCGTGACGCGAAGCCACAGAGCGAAAACGGATTCAAAGTGGAGTTAGCCAAGCGCTGCGTCATGCACGCGCTCAAAGTTGCAACCCAAGCCTAAATCACCAGCCAGGAGATATTACTATGCCAGCAAATGATACCGCCCCGTTTTCCGTCATCGGCAAGGACCGTCCCCGCGTGGACGGCCCCTTGAAAGTCAGCGGCCGGGCCATGTACACCTCGGACTATAATTTTCCCGACGCGCTCTACGCCGTGCCGGTCGGCAGCACCATCGGGAAAGGAGAAATCCTGCAACTCGACACCGACACCGCCGGGCAGCTGCCGGGGGTGCGGGCCGTTTTCCATCGCGGCAATATCGGCCGCCTCTTCCGCGCGAACATCCATTTCAGCACCGGACCCGATGTGGCGCTGCAGGACGAGCGCCGGCCGCCCTTCGATGACGATATCATCCGCTATTACGGCCAGTACGTCGCCCTCGTTGTCGCGGATACCTTTGAACAGGCCAAGGCTGCGGCCGATGCGGTGAAAGTGACTTATCGCGAGTCGGAGCCGAATGTGAATCCGCACCTCTTCGGGGACGCGGAAAAGGCGAAGGTGGAAAGTGAACGCGGCGACCCGGAAAAAGCCTTCCACGAAGCCCCCGTGCAGGTGGATCAAACCTACACTCTCCCTCCCGAAACGCACAATCCGATCGAATTGCACTCGAGTGTGGCCCTGTGGGACGGAACGTCGTTCACCCTCTACGAATCCACGCAGGCGGTGGTGAACCACCGCAATGTCATGGCGGAAATGCTTGGGGTGCCCAAGGAAAACGTCCGGATCATTTCCCGGTTTCTAGGCTCCGGTTTCGGGGGAAAGCTCTGGCCGTGGACCCATGCCACGCTCGCGGCGGCAGCCGCGCGGCAGCTTAACCAGCCGATCAAGCTGGTGCTCAGCCGGCGCATGATGTTTCAAACGGTCGGGCACCGGCCCCACCTCGAGCAGCGCGTCCGGCTGGGCGCGAATCCCGATGGCAAGCTGGTTTCTTTGCAACATGACTACGTCAACCACACCTCCATTTTGGACAATTATACGGAAAACTGCGGGGAGGTGACTCCGTTCATCTTCAGCGTTCCCAACCTGCGGGTCACTTCCGCCTTCGCGCGGCGGAACGTAGGCTCATCCACTTCCATGCGCGGTCCCGGGGCCGTCCCCGGCCTCTTTGCCACCGAATCCGCCATGGATGAACTGGCGATCGCGCTTAAGATGGATCCGGTGCAGCTTCGCCTCCTGAACGAGCCCGCGATTGACGAGGGACTGAACATCCCGTTTTCCTCCCGGCACATCAGCGAATGTTTCACCGCTGGCATGGAAAAATTTGGCTGGTCCAAGCGCAACCCCGAGATGGGCTCCATGAAACGCGACGGCTTGACGCTGGGTTGGGGCATGGCCGGCTGTTCTTGGATCGCCGAGCGCTTCGGCTCCAGCGCGCGGGTCGAGTTGCGCGATGACGGAACCGCCAGGGTTGCCAGCGCCACGCAGGATATCGGCACCGGCACGTACACCATCCTGGCGCTGCTCGCGAGCGAGAAGCTCGGCCTGCCCGTGGAAAGAATCGAAGTCGTCCTCGGTGACACCCTTTTGCCGCCGGGCGCGTTCTCCGGCGGTTCCATGGCCACGGCCTCCGCCGTCCCGGCGGTCGCGGAAGCGGCGCAAAAAGCGGTGGATTCCCTCCTGCGGGCGGCCACCACGGCCCCCTCAAAATTTGCCGGCCTAAACCCCTCCGACCTCGCCTACAGCAACGGCCGGATTCACCTGAAAGACGAGCCGGCCGCCAACGGGGTTCCTTTCGAAGTATTTCTCCAGCTGGGCCATTTGCAGGCCGTCTCCGGTGTGGGCTCGGCGGAGGGAACATTCCGGGCCTCGAAACCAAAATTCTCGAGCCACTCCTTCGGCGCCCAATTTGTCGAGGTCACGTGGCAGCCGGAGATTGCGCGGCTCCGCGTCAGCCGCATCGTCACCGTCATCGATGCCGGACGAATCATCAATCCGCTTACCGGGCGCAACCAGATCGAGGGCGCGGCCGTCATGGGCATTGGCATGGCGCTCTTCGAGGAGACCAATTACATCCCGCGGAACGGCGCGCCGATCAACTCCAGCCTCGCCGACTACATCATGTCCACCAACGCCGATGTTCCCGCGATGGAAGTGCATTTCCTGGATTACCCGGACTACAATCTGAATGAGCTGGGCGCGCGCGGTATCGGGGAGATCGGCCTCGCCGGCGTCGCCCCTGCCATCGCCAATGCGGTCTACCACGCCACCGGCGTGCGCGTCCGGGAACTGCCCATCAAGATCGAAGACCTTATCACCTGACTTTCCGCGCCCCGACCGGCACTTACAAGATTTGCCTCCGGCCGCTGCGTCGCCAGTTCTTTCGATCCAAGTGAACGACGCTACCGCAATTCCCGCCATGAACCAACGGTGCAAAAGACCGGCATGAGTAGAAAAATCACCAGAAAGAAATTAATCACCAGATCAAAAGCCAACTCCGCCGGACTGATGGTGGTTGCCAACCGAATCAGGCCCCAAATCACTCCCAGCGCGATCAAACTGGAAATAATCGATAGCAAAACGGCCGCACAGCGCCAAAGCAAAACTGTCCCGGCTCCGATCAGCGAAATTCCGGCGGCAATCGCAAATCCGATCTTCGGGTGATGAATCCCATGGATGGCGGGCTTGTGAAACAACAAAAAACCAGCAGCCGCCAGGCTCATCGCAATCGCAAACAACCCGCATAGCCTGACGTCAATCGCCGTCGTTAATTTTTGGTTTTTGGCCATTTTAAAATTCGCCTGAAAGGGCAGAGAGTATCCGCACCTAAATATCGCCCACCAATTTAAGAAGAAATCGAGCTATCAGCAAATCATTGGGAATCCTGTCTCATGGAGATGACCGGAATTACCGATAAAGCTTTTGGGAGTGTGAGCTGGCAATGGTCATTTAATTTCATCTACTAAAGGTCGCCTAGACCATTTTCCGCCAAGTAACCAGCGACCGGCAGCCTGGAACCAGTCCTCATTCGCGACTCTGAATACCCATCATTAACAACATTTCATTTTGAAATTGTTGCTTTTTTGTCTGCCTGCGCTAGGCTTGAAAGTGAATTTAACTCCACCCACCATGAAAGCTCTTATCTATCTCTCCTATGTTTTAGTCGTTACCGCCCTGCTCACAGGCAAGGTCCTCGCCCAGAACCTCACCACCCCTTACCGGGTTCTCGACACCACCAAGCTCATGGGCAACGGGGGAATTGATTATGTCTATGCCGACAGCGAGGGGCGGCGCGTTTATGTGCCGCGCGGTGGGAATACTTTTGTGTTCGACCTGGATAGCCACAAGTACATCGGTTCCATCACAAACGTCGGCGGTCATGGCGTGGCCATTGACACCGCCACGCATCACGGTATCTGCAGCGGCAATCCTCCCAGCCTTTTTGACACCGTAACCCTGCAGAAGCTCAAGAGCATTGAGGTCCAGGGCCGGCCCGACGGCATCCTGCTGGAGCCATTGACAGATCGCGTTTATATTTTAAGCCACGAATCGCCCAGCATCACGGCTATTGATCCCAAGGACGGCACAGTCACCGGCACGGTGGACGTGGGCGGCGCGATGGAACAGGCACAAAGTGACGACCAGGGAAAACTGTACGTGGATGTCGAGGACGAAAAGAAGATCGCCGTGCTGGATGTCAAGGCACTCAAGGTCGTCACCGAGTATGATCTCGGCGAAAGCGCCGGCGAACCAAGCGGCCTCGGTTTGGACGTCAAAAACCACATTTTGTTCGCCATGTGCCGGAAACCCGACGTCTGCGTGATCCTGAATGCGGACGACGGAAAAGTTCTGGCCACGCTGCCGATCGGCGATGGCACGGACGGCGGCGGTTTCAATCCGAATACCATGGAGGCGTGGAGTTCCCAGCGGGACGGCACTTTGACCATCATCAAAGAAAGCAGCCCCACGAGTTTCGCAGTGGAACAGACCGTGCAGACCAAACAGGGCTGCAAAACCTCGTCACTCGACACCAAGAACAACCAGATTGTCTTGATCTGCACTGAGCGACTGCCGCAAGCAGCCACGGCCACGCCGGCACCGGCGCCAGCCGCGAACACGCCCCCGGGTCGGAGGCGCGGCGGTCCGGGAAATCTCGACGTACTCTGGGTCGGTCGTTGATTTCGCGACCTTCTCCAGGGGTCAGGCCGATAGCAGGTAGAATGAGCGCCACTCGGTGACTATTCCACTGCGTCGCCGTAGATAATGCCGCGGCCGCCCGTCCCAAAATAAACGCGCCCGAAAATGCGCGGGTCCCCGGTGACATGACTGATTGAGCCGTATTGATGCTGGTCGTCGTTGATGCGGGTCCAGCTTGCGCCCAGGTCAGTCGAACGAAAAAGTCCATCAACGTTTCCAATCTGCCCGGCCAGAAACAGCGTCGGGAAATGGCTTCCTGAAGCCGGCTTGCCAATGCCCAACGAGCCAGCCGTTTGCACCCCATCAATTTTCGTGAAATTCGCGCCGCCGTCCGTGGAATGAAAAAGGCCTTCGGCCCGGAGCGTCAACCAGAGATCGCCCTCACGCCCCGGCGCAGCCGACAGCATGGCTCCGCCGCCAAATCTGGCTCCATTTTGCACGGGCAACTGCGCGGCGGTTTCCTGAAAGCTCTGTGCTCCGTTGGTGCTGGCCAGCACTTTTCCCGTGCGCGCCTCAACCGCGTAAAACCGGAGTGGATTGACTGCGTCCGCAATCACCCGGAGTCCCGGCGCAAGGCCGGCGCAGTTTGTCCAACTGGTTCCATCGTTGTCTGAAAATTCGGGAGTGGTCAGCCGCGGCGTCCAAACCACGATTTTGGCATCGGCGGAAATGGAGATGGTTCCGCCGCCGAAACGGGTCGCCGGTTGACTTCCAAGCGCGCTCCAATTTTTCCCACCGTCCGTGGAGATGGCCGCGTGAATTCCATTCCGGCCGGTCCCGCTGCGCACGATGACGGAGGGATTTTCCGCGGCAAAACCCAGATCCTCCGTGTTGGAAAAGTGCACACCGGCAAAGGTTCCCTGTGCTGGCGAAGCGTCCAAGTCATCGTGCCGGAAACCGTCGATGTCGCCCAGCCCACTCAGCAAGTGCGCGCCCTCCGGCGGACTAATAAGGGCCAGCGGAACAGTTTCCTCCAAACCTTGATCGACAAACGACCAGCTGACTGGCTTTCCCGCATCGGCATCGGTTAAATTGTCGCTACTCCACAGACCGTAGCCGGTGGTGAATAAAATGTGATTCGAGTCAAACGGATCGATTTGCACGCTGCCCATCCAGTGAGGAACGCGCGTCGCCGTATAGGGCGCCCTGGAATATTCCCAATTGGCCCCGGCTAATAACGGCATCCAGCTGGCGCCGCCATTGGTGCTGCGAAACATTTCGTCGTGCGGGCGCCAGTGGGTGAATGTGGTGGCGATAATGATTGACGGATTTTGCGGGTCGACGGCCACTGCGCCGTAGCCAAAGGACTGGCCATCATCGGGCGATTTGAGCGGCGTGATTTCTGTCCAAGCACCGGATTGCGGATTGAATTTCCAGACCGCACCGCCGGGCATGCTGCCGGGACCAGCTTGTTTTCCGTAAGAGAGAAAAATGGTTCCGTCGGACGAAAGCACCGCATGGTTCGGGCGCAAACCCAGGGGTTGGTTGGGCACAGGCGACCAAGTCACCCCGGCATCGGCGCTGCGGAAAAAGTTTGTCCCGGTCCTGGAAACACCCGCGAAAATCACCGGCGTTGGAGCGCCAGCCAAACCGCTGCGCGGATCGAATTGGACAAAGACAATTCCGATCTGTTGCGGCATGGAATTGAGCCGCAAACGCCACGCGTTGGTCCGCAGCATATCGGGCGGTGGTTCCGTCGCATCGAGTTGCGGAAATCCCGCGGCTTTTTCCCAAGTGGCGCCGTGATCCGCGCTTTTCCACAAGCCGTCATGGCGGGAACCAAAAAAAAGTATCCGGCCATCGTGCGGATCAACGACCAGGCGCTCGCCGTTGAAGCGACCGTTTTCGTTGCCGCCCATCTTGAAGGGCACGTCCGTCCGCTCAAAGGTGCGGCCTTGATCGTCCGAGCGCAAAATCGCCGCGCGGGTCTGGCGGTAAATGCCAGCGGCCAGATAGACGCGATTGGTGTCCGAGGGATCGATCGCCAGACTCTCGATTCCCGTGAGATCCATTCCACCGATCCAGTCGGTGATCGGAATCCATTTGTTCGCCGCCACATCCCAGCGATAGGCGCCGCCGACATCCGTGCGCGCGTAGATCAAACCCTTTTCCAGCGGATGAAACATGACGCCGGTAACAAAACCACCGCCGCCGATCACCACGTTGCGCCACTGATACGGCAGGGTTTTCAAATCATTTGACTGACCGCTCGCAGTGTTGGCGGCAAAACCCGCAAGCAGGCCCGCCGCCAGCAAAAAACTCATTGGTATTTTCATTCGTGCCTTGATTTGAATCGCCGCCTCAAAGGACAGGAATGGTTGTCTTCAGCCGGATGTCAGCGGAGGAAGCGCCGACCCGGAGCTCAACCTTGTCCGGCTCGATTTCAAAAGCGTGCGTTGCCACGTTCCATTGGGACAGCAATTTCGCCGGCAACTGGAGAACGACCGTTTGCTTTTCGCCGGGCTGGAGGGTGACGCGCTTGAATCCTTTCAACTCCTCGTTCGGTCGCGACACGACGGAGTCCAAGTGTTTCACATACAGTTGTACCACTTCGTCGCCTGCGCGGGCGCCGGTATTCTGAACATCCACGCTCACCACCACCGAACCCGCGCGATCCAGCGCAGGCAGGCTGGTTTTCAAGTTTGAATATTCAAACGTCGTGTAGCTCAATCCGTAGCCGAAGGGATAAAGCGGTTCTCCTTTGAAATACAAGTAAGTGCGGCCATGCCGGATGTTGTAGTCCATCATCGGTGGCAGTTGCGCTAGCGATTTCGGCCAAGTTTGCACCAGGCGCCCGGCCGGATTGAAATCGCCGAACAATACATCGGCCAGTGCGTTGCCCTCCTCCTCGCTGCAGTGTGTCAGGTGAAGAATCGCGGGCACGTGCGCCTGCGTCCAGTTGATCGCGTACGGAAAACTGGAAATCAGCACGACGACCGTTTTTGGATTCGCCGCATAGACCTGTTTGATCAAATACTCCTGCTCCAGTGTGAGGGATTTTCGGTCAACCGCCTCGCGACCTTCGCTGGGCACCGACACCTTGCCCCACTCGCCATCGGGCACGCCGATGGGGTTGTTGCCCACGCAAAGAATCACCACATCTGACTTCCGGGCCAGCTCCACTTCCTCAACGGTGTTGTCATTGGTGGTGGCGTTCACCGTGACGTTGTCCCCGAGCTTGTTGCGGATTCCTTCCAGGGGCGAGACCTTATACGGCGGCGTGCCGCTATACCAGTCGAGCAAAACCTCGTTCGCGCGCGGACCGATGACGGCCACGGTTTTTAATTTCGTTTTATCCAGCGGCAGGAAATTCTCCCGGTTCTTGAGCAGCACGATTGATTTTTGCGTGACCAGCCGCGCGAGTGCCTTGTGATTTTCCGAAAGCCACGGCTCCGTTTCGCCGTCGGCGCCAATACTGGCATAAGGATTGTTAGTCGCGGAATCGAGCCACCCAAGGCGGATAAAGACGCGGAGCGTGCCTTTGATGTTTTGATCCAGATCGGATTCCGTCAGGAGATTTTGGTGCAACGCGTTGCGGATGCCTGTGGCAAAAGTGTTGTCGAGGTACTGATTGATGCCGGCGTTCACTTCGCCGACGGCGGCTTCGGTCGCGTTCGTGTAATAATCCTGTCGGTCGGGATTGGTCAGATTCGCGGCGGCACCGCCATCGGTGCAAATAACGCCATCCACCCCCCACTCCTTGATGGCCACGTCGCGGATGACTGGTTGTACCGTGCAGGGGATATGGTTCCATTCATTATAGGAAGCCATGAAACAGCGGGCGCCGCCGTCCTCAAAGCCCATGCGGAAGGGAACCGAGTAATAATCGCGGAAAAGTTGCTCATCAAAATCTGAGGAGGAACTTTCGCGTTTGTCCTCGTTGCTGTTGGCAAAAAAATGTTTTAGCAATGATGCCGTCCGCCAGTATTTTGGATCGTCCCCCTGCAAACCCTTCACCATCGCTACCACCATCGTCCCATTGAAAAATGGGTCTTCACCGAAGCATTCCTCCGTCCGGCCCCAGCGCGGATCGCGGCCGAGATCGGCGTTTGGCGCGCGCACAATCAGTCCGCCGCGACCGGCATACTTGGGATTTTGTGCAATGTAACGCACCTCGTAACTTTCAACCTCGCCAACCCGGCGAATCACGTCCGGGTCCCAAATCTCACCCATTCCGTAAGCCTGCGGAAAAATCGTCGTCGGAATCGGATTGCGCCGCCCCCAGTTGCTCGGGCCGCCGCGCGCCAGACCGTGAAGTCCCTCCACGTGCCCCAGCGCGCGAATACCGAGCCGTGGCACGCCAGGGTGCGAGCTGAAGAAAGCGATCTTCTCCTCAAGGGTCATCAATGACACGATGTTGTCCACGCGATCTTCCAGCGCCAGCCCGGAATTCTGAAAAGGATATTGGTTGGTCTGCGCCAGAACGCATGGCGCAGTCAGATAAACCGCCAGAATTAAAACCAGGATGATCGTGCAGGGCTTCATTTTAAATTAGCGTTGGAGTTGGATATGCTGAATGGATCAAGGATGCCGCCGGTCGATCAGCCCGCCCTCACCAAACCCGGATCAGCACCACCCCATGACGCGGTACCGTCGCCTGGAAGGAATCCCGGAAGCGGCCCAGGTCCTTCTGCTGCCACAAATCGCGGACATGCTTCCGGCCCTTTAGCCCCAGATCCGACCATTTCACTTCCACTGATGATTCCCCTTCACCGAGATTAAACAGTCCGACCGCCTTTGATCCGTCGGCTAGGTCCTTGGCATAGACCCGCGTCTCACCATCATGAGAAACCGTCGTGGCTTCTTTTCCCAAAGGATCCTGGTCCACCGCCAGCACCTCGTCATTTTCAAGCAGGTTCAACGTGAACGCATCCAGTTGCGTCATGTCACAACCGATCAGCAGCGGGGCCGACAAAAGGCACCACAGGCTGATATGGGTGTATTGTTCATTGGGCGTGAGTCGGGTGGGATGCAAATGACCCCAACCAACTTTGCCCACAATCAACATGTCCGGATCATTCCAATGACCCGGCCCGGCGTAGGGCGCGGCCGGGTCCTGGCGGAAACCAATCTGCGACATGCTGCCCCAACTGTCGTTGATGTCGCCGGTCGTCCGCCACGTATTGCCCTCCACTGTCGCTCCCCATTTCCAGACATCCTCCATGCCGTATTGGCACAGGCTGAAAACAATGTCTCGATTCTGGTGGCGAAGCAGCCCGCCCATCACCAGGTAGGGATGCACAGCCACCGCCGTGTCATTGGTGCCTTTGCTGGCCGCCCACGTCGGCACATCAATCGCGGTCGGATCCTTGCCATCGGCCAGGTCCCCGTAGCTGCACCAGTCATATTTCAAGTAGTCAAATCCCCAGGCGGCATATTGCGCCGCATCCTGCGCCTCATGCCGCCAGCTCCCGGTGCAACCCCCGCAGGTCCAAGGTCCGGGTGATGAATACAACCCTGCCTTCAGGCCCAGCCCGTGAATATAGTCCGCCATGCCTTTCATGTCCGGAAACCGTGAGTTGGGCACAATGTTGCCCTGCGCATTCCGGAACGGCCCGCGCAACGTTGCATCGTCCGTGTCCCGGTTGTTCTGCCAGTAATCGTCCACGTTGATGTACGTCCAGCCGTGATTAATCAGCCCGCTCTGCACCATCGCATCCGCCGCCGCTTTCACCTTGTCCTCCGAGACCGCCCCGGCAAAACAATTCCAGCTGTTCCACCCCATCGGCGGCGTCAGCGCAATCTGGTCGCCCACCAAAATCTTCAATTTTCGTTTGGCCGAACCCTGTGAATTTTTAACGCGCAAGGTGACTTCATATTCTCCCGCCTTTGGAATCGAACCCGTGATCCTACCTGTCTGCGGATCCAGTTGCAGCCCGGCCGGCAGATGATATGCCTTGAACGTCATTGGCCGATCCCCCGTCGCCGCAATCGTGAACAAAAACGGTGACCCGGGGCGAACGCCAAAAATGGATGCTCCGTTGATACGCGGTTTCGGCGAATCCGCCGGCGTCAGAATGACCGCATTTTCAGTAGGTGCGGCCAGGGTGGTCAGCACAGCGCCGTCCACGGCTTCAAATTGTGCGTCGGCCCAGTCCACATGCGTGAAAGCAATTCCCTGACCGGTGTCCCCCACGGTTAACAGCAACATTTTCACGCCCGTCAAATCGACCGAAAAGCTCTTGGGTGCATCCCCCGCGCGGATCTCGCCGCTTCGCCACAGAATTTTTCCGTCGCCATAAACTAAGAACTCAACGCCGGCCGGATGCGCCTTCACCTCGTCATCCAATCCCACCGTGGCCGAAAACGACTTCGCATTCCCGCCCAACCGCACGTACAGCACGCTGTCGGCATGGGTGCCAAAACCGCGCGCAAAAGTTTTTCCACCGAGGCTGAGCGTATGCCCCTCAACGGACTCATTCTTATGCGGATCTCCCCACCCCTGGGAAGCCTGGCTCACATCCAAGTCATCCAACCAGATTGTCTCCGCCCCTGCCCTCACTGCCAGGGCGAGGCTCAGCAAAAGACAAATCCGAATTGAAAGGGGCAAAAAACAAAGTGGATGAGACCAACGGGTAATGGCGTTTATACGGGAAAGCAATTTATTATCCATGAGTTCTAAAGTTTTACGCGATGCCCCTCCAACTCTCAATCCCGTATTTACGTGGCAAAGCATTTTTCGCCAAATCAATTCCAATTGGTTTTGTTGCCTTCGTTAACTTCTTTCAGAACCGATGAAGTTTGTGCCTCAGTAAATAAAAGGAAAAACAAAAAGGCCCGCAGAATTCATCGAATTCCGCAGGCCCTGAAACTTATTTGCTCTTTGCTCTCTGCGCCGCTGTGGCAAAAAATCAAATTACAGCAGTTCCGGCTGGATCTTCTCCGGGTTCACTCCGAGATCCTTGATCGCCTGCGCGACCACGTCATTGCTTACGAGATTCTTCTGCGCCAGGGCGTACAGCGTCCCAATGACCGTGCACTCCGCGTCCACCGCGAAAAACCGGCGCAACCGCGCGCGCGTATCGCTTCGGCCGAAACCGTCCGTACCCAGCGTGAATAAACCGCCCGGTACCCACGGTCCGATCTGATCCGGCACAGTGCGTACATTGTCGGAAACCGCCACAAAAACGCCCTTTTCTTTCGCGAGCAGCGTTTCCACGTAATTCTTCTTCGGCGCTTCCGTGGGGTGCATCATGTTCCAGCGCTGGCAACGAAGCGCATCTGTGCGAAGCAACTTGTAACTCGTCGCGCTCCAGACATCCGCGCTCACGCCGTAGCGTTCCGCGAGAATCGTCTGCGCCTTGAGGGCGGATTGCAGGATCGTGCCGCTGCCGAAAATATGGGCCTTGATCTTCTTGTCTTCCGGACCCGGCTTGAATTTATAAAGCCCCTTGAGGATGCCGTCCTCCACGCCCGAAGGCATGGCCGGCATTGCGTAATTCTCGTTGTACAGCGACAGGTAGTAGAAAATCTCCTCGCCTTCCACGTACATCCGGCGCAAACCATCCGCCACAATCACCGCGAGTTCAAAACTGAATGCCGGATCATACGGCAAACACGTGGCAATCGTGCTGGCATGCAGCAAACTGTGACCGTCCTGGTGTTGCAATCCCTCGCCGTTCAGCGTGGTGCGGCCGGCGGTGGCTCCAAGCAGGAACCCTTTCGCCCGGATATCACCCGCCAGCCACATCTGGTCCCCAACCCGCTGGAAACCGAACATGGAATAATAAATATAAAACGGAATCATCGGCACGTCATGCGTGGCGTAACTCGTGCCGGCGGCGATAAACGATGCCATCGAACCTGCCTCGCTGATGCCTTCTTCCAGAATCTGGCCGTCCTTGGCCTCGTGATAATAGAGCAATGAGGCACGGTCTACCGGCTCGTAAAGCTGGCCCTTGGATGAATAGATGCCAAAATCCCGGAACAGCGCATCCAGACCAAACGTGCGCGCCTCGTCGGGAATGATGGGAACAATGTTTTTGCCAATGGTCTTGTGCCTCAACAGCGTGCGAATCGTGCTGACAAATGCGGTCGTCGTGGAAATTTCCGTCGTGGACGGTTTGAAAAAGTCCGCAAAATATTCCAACTTTGGCACGTCCAGCTTCACCGGCTTCACGTTTCGTGCCGGCAGGAATCCGCCAAGTTTTTTGCGGCGTTCCATCAAATATTTGATCTCCACGCTGTCCGCCGGCGGACGATAAAACGGCGTGTCCGCAATGACATCATCGCTGATTGGAATATCGAAACGGCCGCGGAACTCACGCAGCTCCTTTTCGTTCATCTTTTTCTGGTTATGCGTAATGTTGCGGCCTTCGCCCGCCTCACCCAAGCCGTAACCCTTTACCGTTTTCGCCAGGATAACCGTCGGCTGCCCTTTGTGATCCATCGCCGCCTTGTAGGCCGCGTACACCTTCTTGGTGTCATGCCCGCCGCGCAATAATTTGCTAATCTGCTCGTCGCTCAGGTGGTTTACGAGACCCAGCAATTCCGGGTATTTGCCGAAGAAATGTTTGCGGGTGTAACTGCCCGGCTCGACGCAGTATTTTTGGTAATCGCCGTCCACGCATTCTTCCATGCGCTTGAGCAGCAGACCAGTCGTGTCGTGCTTGAGCAATTCATCCCAGTCGCCGCCCCAGATTACCTTGATTACATTCCAGCCTGCGCCGCGGAAAAGTCCTTCGAGTTCCTGGATGATTTTGCCGTTGCCGCGCACCGGTCCGTCCAAGCGCTGCAAATTACAATTCACCACCCAGATCAAATTATCCAAACCTTCACGCGCGCCAAGCGTGATCGCGCCAAGCGATTCCGGCTCGTCTGATTCACCGTCGCCCACAAAACACCAGACTTTCGGCTCCTCCTTCCAGGTTACCAAATTCCGAGCTTTCAGATAACGATTGAACCGCGCCTGATACAGCGAACCGATCGGGCCTAGACCCATCGACACTGTGGGGAACTGCCAGAATTCCGGCATCAAATACGGATGCGGATAGGACGACAACCCGCCGCCTTCGGCGAGTTCCTGGCGGAAATTTTGCAGGTGCGTTTCCGTCAACCGGCCTTCCATGAAGGCACGCGCATAAATACCCGGTGCCGCATGGCCTTGGAAATAAATCAGGTCGCCCGGAAAGTTCTCGGTCGCCCCGCGGAAGAAATGATTAAAGCCGATTTCGTAAAGAGTTGCCGCCGAGGCATAACTGGCAATGTGACCGCCCACATTCGTCGTGGAATTGGCCTTCACCACCATTGCCATGGCGTTCCAACGCATGATGCTCTTGATGCGCCGTTCGACTTTCCAATCGCCGGGATACTTCGCCTCCTTTTCAGTAGGGATCGTGTTGAGATAAGGGGTCGTCATGCCGTTGGCCGGACGCGGGGTGGAGCGCAGCTGACTGGCCAGGCTTTCTAGCAGCTGGGCCGTGCGTTCGGGCCCTCGGTTTTGGAGCGCCAGCTCAAAAACCGACTGGAAGCTTTCGTCCAGTTTGTCGCCATTGCTTTTACTCGACGTCGCCGGGTTGGAACGCGAACTGTAAATTTCTTTTGTGTCTACTTTCACTGTGGTCAAATAAGGTCTGTGCGAAACGCAACTAACATTAAAAACCATCTTTGAAACTTGCGCCAGCAAATTAACACATCCCAGCCCTTCCAACAAATGCCCGTCCCGCCTCAACGTTCGCTGCTCCGCGTGGACCATTCCCTGCCCTCGCCGGCCGAGTATCTGGCCGCCGATGAGGCCCTGCTCGACCAGTGCGAAAATGGCCTGGACGCGGAAATCCTCGCCTTTTGGGAGCCGCGCGAACCCTTTGTCGTGGTGGGTTATGCCAATAAAATTGCCCGGGAAGTCAACTTGGCCGCCTGCGAAAAAGCTGGAATCCCCGTCTTCCGACGCTGTTCCGGCGGGGGAACCGTGGTTCAACTGCCCGGCGGACTGAATTACGGCCTGATTTTGCGCATCACCGAAGACGGTCCCCTCCACAGCATCACCTCCGCCAATAGCTACATCATGGAAAAAAACCGCTCCGCCCTGGCCACGCTCCTTCCCCAAACCTCAACGAGCGACAAAATAACCGTCCGGGGCCACACTGACCTCTGTCTCGGCAACCTGAAATTCGCCGGCAATTCCCAACGTCGCCGCAAACACTATCTTCTCTTTCACGGCACCTTTTTGTTGGACTGCAATCTCAAGCTGGTCGGCGAACTTCTGCAAATGCCGTCCTTGGAACCAGATTACCGCGCCAATCGCGCCCACGAAGAATTTGTGACGAACCTGAAGCTACCGGCCCCGGCCATCAAATCCGCCCTCGCCCAAGTCTGGCACGCGGATACGCCATTCGAAAATCCCCCATTGGAATCAATCCGAACCCTCGCCCGCGAAAAATACTCCATCCCCGCCTGGAACCAGAAATTTTGATCAGCTCACTTTCGTTTGATTCATCAGTCCTGTTCTCGTACAAAAACATAAGCCTTCAATGCCCAAAATTCTAAATCAACCTTGGGCCAACCGCCCCGAAAGGGTTTGAATGCCATCCAATTGGGTCCACATTCAGGGAAAGCAGACCCTCCAGTTGCAAGAGCTATATCCATCATGTTTCTGCCTGCTCTGAAGGCGATTATATTCATTCCTATTGCAAACCCAATAATAATGCCTTTGGTTGACACGATACATGGACCGCAATCGTCAGGCCTTGCTTGATAAAAGACTTGGATGTCTCCACATGGTTTAGTAGTGGAGTTTATCAGCAATTCGCTAAGCTCGGGATGTGCATGAAACGCCTTAAGGTATTCATATACAGCCCTATTCTCGGCGTTCGCTAAATTAATAGGGTTTTCAGGCGGCATAAACAGGGAACGATTAATAAAAATCCAAATATTAATACCCTGTTCATTCGCGTAAATTGGCGTCCATTCGCGGTTTCCATTGTGGGCTGTGGCTCTGTGGCAACAACTTTTCCGATTTAGCCTTTAGCGTTCAGAATTTAGCCTTCATTTTAAAGCCGTTCTTCAAGCGCCGCCGTGCTCCGGGCAAGAATCACCTTGTGCAATGAATTCCCGTGCGCATCAATCGTCACCACAGCCGGAAAATCTTCAATTTCCAATTCCCAGATGGCCTCCGGCGCACCGAACTCGGCGGCAAAATACACATTGCGCACCTTCTTCACGCATTCCGCCAGCACTTGCGCCGCGCCGCCAACCGCATGCAAATAAACGCAGCCATTTTCCTTGCAGGCCTCCATCGTTCGATCCCCCATCCCGCCTTTGCCAATCACCCCGCGCACCCCAAAATCATGGATGATCTGGCCCTGATAAGGTTCCTCCCGGATCGAGGTCGTCGGGCCAGCCGCGGTGCATTTCCACGACCCATCCGGCTGCTTCATCATGACTGGTCCGCAATGATAAATGATCCCGTCCTTCAGGCTCACCCCCGCTGGCAGCTTCCCGCCCTCGTGCAAATACTTGTGAACGGCATCGCGTCCGGTGAACACCACGCCGGAAATCAGCACCTCGTCGCCCACCTTTAGCGCCAGGATTTTCTCTTTCGTGAACGGAAATGTTAGTTTGATCATCTTGAAGCCTTTGAAATTGGATTGATATTAATACAACCACTTCTGGATTTTCGATTCGCAGTTGAGCGCGACCCCCTGCCGCCGGTAAGCCCAGCACATGTAGCTCACACTCACGAAAAACGACGCCGGCACGCGGTTCGCCGCGCAAATTTTCACCCCCAACAATGTCGTCTTCCCGCCGAATCCCATCGGGCCGATCCCCAGTTCGTTTGAGGTTTTCAAAATGTCCTGCTCCAGCGCATCCAGTTCCGCGTTCGGATTGCGATCCTCCAACCGGCGAAGGAACTGCGTCTTGGATAATTCGTAACCGGTCGCGCGATCGCCACCGATGCACACGCCGAGGATGCCCGGACCGCAGCCTTTGCCCTGGGCCTGCAACACTGCATCCAGAATGGCCCGCCGGCAACCGTCGAGATCACGGTTGGCATGCAACTTTTCGTTTGGCAGGGAATATTGCGCTCCGACATTTTCGCAACCGCCGCCCTTCAAAACCAGCTTTACACTCACCTCGGGCGAACGATGCTGATGAAAATGAAACGCCGGCGCACCATGTCCGACATTCGTGCCGTCGTTCCTACCGGTTAATGAATCAACTGAGTTTTGGCGCAGAAAACCTTTTTTGGTCGCTTCCTTGACTGCTTCGCGAGCCGTCTCGGCGAAGGTGATCTCGTCGTAGCCCACGGGGACATCCACGTAAAATAAAATGCTGCCGGTATCCTGACAGATCGGCTGGGACTTCTGTTTCGCCAGCGCGATGTTCTGGTCAATGATCTTGATCGCATTCGCCGCCAGCGATCCTTTTTTCTCATTTTCCAGCGACGTCAAAATAGCCTGGTGCACATCATCTGGAATTTCTGCTGAAGTGCGACGGATCAATTCAACCAGCGACTCTTGCAAATGACTCATATCCTCATAAACTTAAGACCTCGACGCATCCCAGTCAATTCGTTCAATTTTCCTTTAGCGGTTCGGAATGAGACTGCTCATCTTCATTCTTGAACCAATACTCGGCGAGCTTTCGGCTCTTACCGATAAGAAATATACCGACAACAAATTGTATGGCTGCGCCAATTGCATTGGGTGATGTATAAGACAACAGATCATTTGATTTGGTTGCCCCTGAAGCCGCAACAATGGCACCAGCAATTCCAACAACCAAGCTCGGGATGGCGCACAGGCAGGTGTAAAGCCCTATGATTTTTATTAATACGTTTGCCAGTTGTTTTGATTTCATCCGCCCAACCCTGAACCTGCCCTTCCCCAAAATCAAGGTCTTACGATTTCTTGAAAATTCCGGAAGAGATTTATAACGCACACCTGCGCGGCCAGAGGGCCGGATTAGTTCCGCACCAAAAACTTCTTCCGCCTTGAAATACCCACCTTCTTTGATTCTGTTAAAATGACTGGCCCGCGGCGGCATCGCGCCCTCTGTGTTCTCTGCGCCTCGGTGCCTAATTTTTCCCTCCGGAACCAGTTTCCCATCGTCGTCTCCCTGGTTTAGAGTGCTTTTAATGAAAAGCGACATCCAAGTCGCCGCGCCACCGCCGAAACCGCTCTTAGTCTACGATGACGATTGCCACTTTTGCCGGCTTTGGGTCGACCGTGGCCGGCAAATCACGGGCTCCGCCGTGGATTACCTGCCGTCGCAACACCAGGACATCAGCCGCCGATTCCCGGAAATACCCACACAATACTATGACCGCGCCGTGCAGTTGATTGACAAGGATGGCCGCGTCTATTCCGGGGCAGAAGCTGTTTTTCGCACGCTCGCCGCCAACCCGAATTACGACTGGCCGTTGCGTGCCTGCCAGAGTGTCCCCGCCCTGGCCTCCATCACGGAGAGCGCCTATAATTTTGTCGCCAACCATCGACCGGTTTTCTCCCGCCTCACGCGCTGGCTCTGGGGCCGCCATGTCGAACGGCCGGAACACGTCGTCACCCGCTGGTTTTTTCTGCGTGGATTGGGCCTCATCTATCTCGTCGCCTTCATTTCGCTCTGGACTCAAATCAACGGCTTGATCGGGCACGATGGCATCCTGCCGGCCGACCGGTACCTTTCCGCCGTCAAACAGCAATGCGACATCCAAGGCATCGGTGCGGACCGTTTTGCCCTCTTGCCCACCTTGTGCTGGTTCAACACCTCAAACTCATTCCTCAATTTGCAGTGCGCCGCCGGCGTGGTCATCGCGCTGCTGCTGATCCTCGACCTGGCCCCCGCGCTGTGTCTGGCCCTGCTTTGGCCGCTTTATTTGTCGCTCGCGACGGTCGGCCAGGATTTCCTGGGATTTCAATGGGATAATCTGCTGCTGGAGACCGGCTTTCTCGCCATTTTCCTGGCGCCGCGACAGTGGCTGCCGGGATTTTCCGCGGCCGTGCCGCCCTCGTCCATCGTGCTTTGGCTGTTTCGACTACTGCTGTTCAAACTCTTGTTTTCGTCCGGTTGCGTGAAACTGTTGAGCCATGACCCCAATTGGCGAAACCTCACCGCGCTCACTTTCCATTACCAGACCCAGCCGCTGCCCACCTGGCTGGCTTGGTACGCCCAGCAGCTCCCGCTGTCGCTCCAAAAGCTCTCCTGTGCGATCATGTTCGGGATTGAGCTCGGTGCGCCGTTCCTGATTTTTGGACCGCGGCGGATTCGTCTTCTGGGTGCAACCGCCATGGTGCTCCTGCAATGCCTTATCCTGCTCACCGGCAATTATACCTTTTTCAATTACCTGACCCTCGCGCTCTGCCTCCTGTTGCTGGACGACTTTGCTTTTCAAAATTGGTTGATGGAAAACATTTATGGCCGGTTCAATTCCATCCGTCCACCTTTAATCAGCAAACGGTCCTGGCCGCGTGTCGTCACCATCCCGCTGGCCCTTGTGATCATGGCCGTCTCCAGTTTCCAAATTATTTCCCTGTTCAACGTGCGCTCGAGCCTCCTTGTTCCCCTTGCCTACGTAGACGCACGTATTGCCTCCTTCCGGACGGTGAATTCTTACGGCCTGTTTGCCGTGATGACCACTACGCGCGATGAGATCATCGTCCAAGGCAGCGATGACGGCACCCACTGGCTGAACTATGAGTTTGACTACAAACCCGGTGATTTAAACCGCCGCCCCGTTTTTGTCGCCCCGTTCCAGCCGCGTTTGGACTGGCAGATGTGGTTTGCCGCCCTGGGAAACTACCAGCAAAATCCCTGGTTTGAGAGTTTCTGCGAGCGACTTTTGCAGGGGTCCGGGCCGGTGACCGCGCTGCTCGAAAAAAACCCGTTCCCTGCACACCCGCCCAAATTCATTCGCGCCGAACTCTACGAATATCGTTTTACCGATCCTGCCGCGCGCCGTTTGACCGGGGCTTGGTGGCATCGCGAATTCGTGGGGGATTACCTGCCGCCGGTCAGTTTGAATCAGGGGTCCGGTCCGCTGTAAAATATTTGAAACTTCTGCTCGACAATTTTTGGAGGGCGGTTTCAAATCTCGGGCGGCATGGCGAAAATAAAGCGTATCGGCATCCTCACCGCGGGCGGCGATAGCCCCGGCCTGAATGCAGCCATTCGCGGCGTCGGCAAGACCGCACTCGGCTTTTATGGGATGGAAATTCTGGGCTTCCGTGACGGATTCCGTGGTTTGGTGGAAGATCGCAAGCTCAAGCTCGACAAGACCACCCTCGCCGGCATTCTGACCGTAGGCGGTACCATTCTCGGCACCAGCCGGGACAAGCCCCATCGCATGGTCATTGACGGTCGTACCCGCGACATGACCAAAGTCATCGCCGAGAATTACGATAAATATGGCTTGGAAGCCTTGGTTTGCCTCGGCGGCGGCGGCACCCAAAAGAACGCCCTCCGGCTCCATGAAGCGGGACTCAACGTCATCACTCTTCCCAAGACGATCGATAATGATGTCGCGATGACGGATTGCTCATTCGGCTTTGCCACGGCCCTGGATATCGCGACCGAGGCGATTGACCGGCTCCATAGCACTGCCCATAGCCATCATCGCATTATCGTCGCCGAAATTATGGGCCATCGAGCCGGCTGGCTCACCCTTGGCTCAGGCATCGCTGGCGGTGCTGATGCCATTCTCATCCCGGAAATACCCTACGACGTGGAAAAAATCGCCCTTGCGATCAAGCAGCGCAGCCGGCATGGAACCAACTTCAGTATCGTCGCCGTGGCCGAAGGCGCCATGAGCAGGGACGACGCCCGCGCGCTTCTGTCGGCGGAAAAGAAACTGGAACGCGCCCGCACCTTGCACGATAAGAAGGAGGCCAAAATCGAGCTGGCCACTCTGGATGTGCGCCATCAAGGCAACACCATGCGGCTTGCCAAACAATTGGAAGATCTCACCCAGCTCGAATCCCGCGTGACCATCCTTGGCTACGTCCAGCGCGGCGGCACACCCTCCGCAGCCGATCGACTGCTTGCGACCCGTTTGGGCAGCGCTTGTGGCGACCTCATCCATGAAGGGATTTTCGGCGTGATGGTAGCGGCACGCGGCGAGGGCACCGAGCCCGTGCCCTTGGAAAAAGTCGCTGGTAAACGCAAAGCTGTCCCGCCCGATCACCAATGGGTGGAAACGGCCCGCCGCGTTGGCACCTGCATGGGTGATTAATTATTTCCCCGGGTGGGAGACCGCGTAACGAGTCTCAAACCTTGGGCTGTCTACTGATCTTAACCTTTGATGATCATCGCCCCGGCGGCCGGGCGTGAGCCGAAGATGCTCGCCTCGATCCCCGTTTTGGCCTTGTAGTCCGCGCCAATCCTTTGGGTGATGCTCTCGACGTCGCCGGTTTTCACCAGCGCCACGCAACAGCCGCCAAAACCGCCACCGGTCATGCGACAACCGTAAACCCCGCCGGCAAAGCCGATATCCTCAGCGATCTCCACCACCGCATCCAGCTCATCGCAGCTGACCTCGTAATCGTCGCGCAGGGAATAATGACTGGCATACATCAACTGTCCCACGGTCGGCCAATTAGACTCGCGGATGCCTTCCGCCGCGTGGAGAGTACGTTCAATTTCGCCAATCACATGCCGCGCCCGGCGATAAACAACTTCACTCAGCTTTTGCTTCGCGTGCTCCAATTGGTCGGGACTTGCATCGCGCAGGGAGGTTACCCCGAGTGCCTTGGCCGCTGCTTCACATTGGGCGCGGCGCTCGGCATATTCCCCATTCCCGAGCTCGTGTTTCACGTTGGTGTTGATAATGAGCAACTCCACGGACAGATCGTTCATCGGCACCAGTTCGGTCTTGCGGGTGCGACAATCCAGTAGCAACAAATTGCCCTCCCGGCCCAGCGCGGAAATAAATTGGTCCATGATACCGCACGGAACCCCGGCGAAATCATGCTCGGCCTTCTGGGCAATCAGCGCCTTTTCGACGGGATCAATGCTCCGGCCGGCCGCCGCTTCCAGCAGTGTCGCAGTGCAAACCTCCAATGCGGCACTGCTGCTCAAACCGCCGCCCATGGGCACGGTGGACATGAATGCAACATCCAAGGCGGGAAGCTTGTCGCCGCGGTTCTGGAATCCCGCCAGCACCCCGCGAATGTAATTGGACCACTTCGGCTGGCCTTTGGTCACCGGTCCGGAAATGTCGATCGTCGCCGACTCCTGAAAACTCGCGTCATAGACATTTAGGCAACCGGGCGCTGCGGACAGATCCGCCGCCATGATTGCATACCGCTCGATCGCCATGGGCAGCACGAAACCGTCGTTATAATCCGTGTGCTCGCCGATGACGTTGACGCGGCCGGGCGCGGCTACGATCCAGCGCGGTGTGCGGCCAAAGTGTTTTTGAAATTCCGAGGCAATGTGTGCGGTCAATTCGTTGCGATCCATACAAATAAAATCAGGCCGGAGACTTTAGTTCCCCGGCCGGATCTTTGCAATCCGCCAATTCAGGCCTTGGGCGGATTCTTGCCGCCGGCAATGGCGCCCAGCAGCATGCCGCCGCCGAAAACCATCAACACGACGCCCCAGACCAGGTCGATGTTTACGCTCGAACCTGCCACCTGGATGGTGGCGGAGGCACTTTGCAGCGCACCGTATGCGGTCATCAACACACCAATGAGGGTAAACATGAGGCCGATTGGCCAGCGAATATCGAGTCCCATAAAATTAGTTCCTTTCTTAGGGTTGGTTCACCAGAAAATCAGGTTCAAAATCACACAGCAGATCAGCAGGATGACTCCCACAACCGCGGGCCGTTGCCAAACAGGCTGGTTATGGTCCACGGTTTTTGGCGTGAGCGAATACACCAGCCCTTTCAAATCCGCATCGGATTTAGTCCGTTTGGTGGCCAGTGAAATCACCAAGGTCAGCGAGAAGCAGGCGGTGAACGCAAAGGCTGCCAGCCAGAAATTCTGTGCCATTTCGCTCGGGAAGATCGCATGCACCCCAAGATAGCCGCCCTTCATCTGGTTTACCACGTGACCGTCCGGGTCGAGATTGCTCTTCACCGTGGTCAGCGCATGGAATAGCGTCGAACCGGCGATGCCGCCAAACAAACCAATGAAGGCGCCGGTGCCGGTTGTACGGGCCCAGAACATCCCAAGCAGGAAGGTGGCAAACAACGGGGCGTTCACAAAGCCGAACACCAGCTGGATGATGTCCATCGCGTTGTTGTACATCGACGCGAAATACGCCGCGGCAATGCTCAATACAATGCCGCCGACAGTCGCCGCTTTGCCGACCCAAAAATAATGCTGGTCGGTTTTACCCTTGGCAATATACGCCTGGTACAAATCATAAGTGAACACCGTGTTGAACGCCGTCACGTTGCCCGCCATGCCGGACATGAAGGACGCGAGCAAGGCGGTGAGCGCCAGCCCCAGCAAACCCGGCGGGCAATATTTCCGGACCAGCGACAAAATGACACTGTCGTAGTCATTTTCCGCGATGCCGTTATAGAGGCCTTTCTTGATGTCCGCACCAGACAGTTTACTGCCGGCGTTCGCGGTAACGAGCGCATTGATCTTGTCCGGATCGATTTTCTTGCCGAGGGCGGCACTGACCGCCTGGTCAGCCGCGGCCAGGTCGGTAACACTGGCGCTTTGCACCGCCGCCACGGCAGCGTCATATTTGGCGGAGGACACGATCGGAGGCGGGATGCGGTAATTTTTATCCGGCATCGTCATGAGCGCGGCGGCGATCATACCGGGAACAATCACGAGGAACGGGAAAAGCATCTTCGGAACCGCCGCGACCAGCGGAGTATTCCGAGCGGCCGTCATGTTTTTGGCCGCCATGGCGCGCTGAACCACCAGGAAGTTCGTGCACCAATAACCGAAACTCAATACGAACCCGAGTCCGAAAACCATCGCAAAAAGATCAACGCCCATGGGATTGTGAGCTGATCCTGACAGGAGCGGCTGCCAGGCGCTGGTCCAAGCGTTGGCCGCGTAGGTGGTGCCGGGATCCTTGATGTAAATGGCCGAGGGATTCGTGGCCACCGCTTCGAGCGAATGGTTCATCGCGTGCCAGCCGCCAACGTCCTTGAGGCCAAGATAAACGACGGGCGCAAACCCGAGCACAATCATGAAGAACTGCAACACCTCGGTGTAAATGGCCGAGGTCAACCCGCCCTTCAAGACGTAGAGCAGCACGACGACGGAACAAATCCACAGGTAGCAGTCGTAGCTGCCCAGATGGGCAAATCCCAGATTAACGTCGAATTGCCAAGGCAAAAGGTTGGTCAAGAGTTTGGCCAGGGCGTTGATGGAAATACCGGAGGCAAAAATCGTCATCACCGCAAAGGCCAGCGAATTGAGAGCTCGCACACGCTCATCAAACCGCATTTTCAGATACTCCGGAACGGATCTGGCCTTGGACCCGTAATAAAAGGGCATCATGAATACCGCCAGGAAGATCATCGCGGGAATGGCCCCGACCCAGTAAAAATGCGCGGTGGCGATGCCATATTTGGCGCCGCTAGCCGCCATGCCAACGAGCTCGAGCGCGCCAAGGTTGGCCGAGATAAAGGCCAAACCAGTCACCCAGGTGGGAATCGAACGTGCGGACGTTAGAAAGTCCGACGACGTTTTCATATAACGCGCCAGTGCCCAGCCAATTCCCAAAACAAAGGCGACGTAGGCAATCAGGATGGAGTAATCAATCTGGTGAAGTTCGATCGGTTGCATAAGGTTTTGGTATGGGCGAAAAATTCGCGGTTTAACGGTGGAATGTCAATCTTTTGCGAACGAATTCAACTCCGCACTACCATCAAACACTCCGCGACTGCACTAGGACGCGAAACGCCCGGCCGAAATGCTCCGGGTGGGTGAGCGTCTGAAATTGACGCGTCCGTGCAGGGGTCCATTCACCGAAATTCCCGCCCACCTGGGTCTTTGCCAGAATTTGCGTCAGAAATTTTGCCTGGCTGAAAAACGCTTCGGTCGCCAGGCCGCCGGCTTCGCCGGCTTTTTGAATGGCGGAAAAATTGACGTGCGCCGTGAGATCCTGACCACCGGGATTAGCCAGGACATCGTCGCTGACATGGTGTTGTGAGTAAGCCCGCAACGTGCCACACTGACGTGAAGGCAGGAAAATCTCCTCTTCGGTAAATCCGTAATCGATCGCCAGCAATCTTCCCTGCCCCAGCATGCCGGCGGCGGCGCGCCACCATTCCGCGGACGCCGGTGCGATTTCCACCGTATAGCCGTCCGGGAGCACTGCCTCTAATTCAGGGTTTGTCAGCTTGAAATTCGCTTTCTCCAGCTTGGCCCAGATAAAATTGTCCCCCTCGCGCGTGACACCCCACTCAAACCAGTGCGTTCCCATTTTGTCCCAACCAAAACGGCGCACCGGAAACGAATCGAGCAACTCATTGCTGAAAACAATCCCGTTGATTTTCCCGTTTTTGCCGCCGGCGGACAGTTGCTTGAAATCCCGTGCCCAACCCACGTTTTCCGTGAATTCTTTCACCGTGGATCGCTGCCACTGTTCGCGGGTCAAAGATGGCTCGAGAATCCAGTATTTGAGTCCGGCGAAACATTCCGGACGGTGAGCCTTTAGCCAGCCCAAAATATCGGCCGCCAGGCGACCGTCGTGTGCTCCTGCCTCCACGATAACCGTTCCCGGGGACCAACCGCCTCCCCCCACCCATTCCGAAAACTGATATGCCAGCAGCTGGCCGAACAGATTTCCCACGCTTACGCTGGTGATAAAATCTCCTCCCCGCCCAACTTTGGCCATTTCTGTCTCATAATAGCCACTTTCAGGACAGTACAAGGCCAGTTCCATGAAGCGGGAAAAGGGTAAAACGCCTTTTTTTGATATTTCTTCGCAGATGATTTCTTTAGGCATTTTCATTGCTTGCAGAGGGATGATGAAATTAATGAATTTCGCGCCAAACGGAAGATCATATGGCAAAAATTGACGCCTTTTTTAACTTAATGTTCGAGCAGAAGGCCTCCGACCTCCATATGGCGTCGGGAAACCCGCCCATGATGCGCATTCACGGCGAGCTACAACGCGTGGATTTTCCCCCGTTGGAAAGCGACTCTCTCAAAGCGATGCTCTACGAAATCGCCCCCGATTATAAGATCAAAGTTTTTGAGGAAACCGGCGACGTGGATTTCGGCTATGAAATCCCCAACATTTCACGTTTCCGCGTCAATTTTTTTAACCAAAAGAACGGCGTCTCAGCCGTGTTCCGCCAGATTCCGAGTCGCGTGCTTTCCTTCGAAGACTTCGAAAAGTTGGAGTCGCCGCTCCCGCCGGTGTTCAAAAAATTCGCCTCTTTGCATCGCGGCCTGGTCGTGGTGACCGGCCCGACTGGTTCCGGTAAATCCACCACGCTGGCCGCGATCGTGGACTACGCCAACCGCAATCGCAAAGACCATATCATCACGGTGGAAGACCCGATCGAATTCGTGCATGAGAGCAAAAACAGCCTCGTAAACCACCGCGAAGTGGGCGTGCACACCAAATCGTTTGCCGCAGCCCTGCGCGGAGCGCTGCGTGAAGACCCGGATATCATTCTCGTCGGCGAAATGCGCGATCTGGAGACCATCGAACTGGCGATCACCGCCGCGGCGACGGGCCACCTTGTCTTTGGAACCCTGCATACCCAGAGCGCGGCCAAGACGGTCGATCGTATCATTGACGTATTTCCAGCAGACCAGCAGAACAAAATCCGCCAGACCCTCTCGGAAGCGCTCAAGGGAATTGTCGCCCAGACTCTCTTCAAGCGCTCGGATAAGAAAGGCCGTGTGGCCGCGTTTGAGATTCTCGTATTCAACACCGCCGTGGCGAACCTGGTCCGCGAAGGCAAGACCCACCAGATTCAAGGCATGATCCAGGTCGGCAAGAAATACGGTAACCAGCAGCTGGACGACCATATCATGGAACACGTCCGAATGAAGCGGATCACCCCCGAGGACGCCTACGACAAGGCGCTCGACAAGAAGAAATTCCGTCCGCTCCTGGCCCATCCGCCGGACGATGACGATTCCCTCTGATTTATGCGCCGACCGGAACTCGATCAAATATTAACCACCATTCTGGCCTCGCAGCCGGAAGTCTCCGACGTCATTTTTACCGTGGATCGCCCGCCGCAAGTCGAGGCGTACGGTGAATTGAAGCCCGTCATCCTTGATCCTCCCATCGCCAAACTGACTCCCTTTCAGGTCGAAACGATTGCCTTCAACATCATTGGCGACAATGGCTGGCAGTTGGAAGACCTCATCAAACATGGTTCTTGCGACGGGTCTTATGCGCTTGGCGAAACCGCCCGCTTCCGGGTCAACGTTTTTTCGCAGCGCGGCAACTACTCGATCGTCTGCCGTCAGTTGAATTCCAAGATCCCCACCCTGGAACAATTGAAACTGCCGGAAATTCTCAACGATATCCCCAAGGAAAAGACCGGATTGGTCCTGGTCACCGGCTCGACCGGCTCGGGCAAATCCACCACCCTGGCGGCCATCCTCAACAAGATCAATCGCTCGAAGGCGGTCCACGTGGTCACGCTGGAAGACCCCGTGGAATACGTGCACAACCACGAAAAGGCCACATTCAACCAGCGCGAGCTCGGAATCGACTTTGATTCTTATGTGAATGGTTTGCGCGCCGCCCTGCGCCAGGCGCCTAAGGTCATCCTGGTTGGGGAAATGCGCGACCGCGACACGGTGAAAATCGCCTTGAGCGCGGCGGAAACCGGCCATCTGGTCTTGAGCACGCTTCACACCATCAACGCCGGCGAAACCATCAACCGTATCCTCGGTATGTTTGAGCCGGAAGAACAGGAGCAGGTCCGCATCCGCCTGGCAGATTCATTGCGCTGGGTGGTTAGCCAGCGTCTCGCCCCGAAAGTCGGCGGCGGACGCCACGCCCTGATCGAAATCCTGGGCTCCAACCTGCGCACCAAGGAAGCCATCCGCCTGGGTGAAAGCGAAGGCAAAACGTTTTACGAGATTATCGAATCCAGTTACACCTTCGGCTGGCGCAATTTTGACCAAGCCTGCCTCGAGGCCTTCGAGGAAGGACTCATCACCGAGGAAACCGCTCTGCTCTATTGCACCAAACGCAGCGTTGTCTCACGCGGATTGGACAACTCCAGGAAGTCACGCGGCGAAATGGATTCCAGTGCCGGCCTGCTGCGCATGAAAGCCGGCGTTGGGCACGGAGGTTTTAAATCGACGGAAGCCGCCCCCATCCTAAAGATAAAATGAATGCCTCATTTGATTTTGTCAGCAAAACCGACAAGCCCGCCCTGCTGGCGTTTACCACGCCGGAATGGATGGAATCCGCCAAAGCCGCCCTCTTGGAGCTGGGCTACAAGGTGCACACGGCGGCCACCCACAGCGATTTCCTCATCCGCTTTAGCTCCACGCAATATCAACTCGTTGTGTTGGAGGAACTTTTCGGGGCAAACAACATTGAGGAAAACCTCACGCTCAAGGCCCTGGAAAGCATGCCCAGTGCCCAGCGGCGCCATGCGACCATTCTCCTCGTGGGCGAATCTTTCCAAACTTTCGTGCCGATGGAAGCGTTCAAGCACAGCGTGCACGCGGTCATCAACAGCTCCGAGCTTTTCCTCCTCAAGCAACTCGTGGAAAAGGCGGTTTCCGATAACGAGGGCTTTCTGCGCAGCTTCCGCGAAGTGCAGACCCGCCTCTTTAGCAACAGCCGCACCTAAAAGTTGCCGCCGGGAGCAGGAGAATTTCAGCCGCCGATCTGCTTCTTGTAATCCTCAGGCGAAAGCAGTGCGCCGACCTCGGACGGATTGCTCAATTTGACTCTGTAAAACCATCCGCCTCGATCCGGTTCGGTGTTCACCAGCGCGGGATTATCAACGACGGCCGGATTGACCTCAATGATCTCGCCGCTCACCGGTGAATAAATATCGCTGGCCGTCTTGACGGATTCCACCACCGCACAGGCTTCGCCCGCCTTGACCTGGCGGCCTTTCGCGGGCAGTTCCACAAAAACAATGTCCGTCAATTCCTGCTGGGCGTGGTCCGTGATGCCCACCGTCGCGGTGTCGCCGCTGAGGCACACCCATTCATGCGATTTTGCGTACTTTAAATCTGAAGGAACGTTGCTCATAAATTTTAGTTAGGCCGACCAAGCAGCATGCAGATTACGCCACCTCGCCTGATTCTCAAATAAATTATCAAACCACCAATCGTTCACCCGAAAAACAACCCCGCAACAGGGCAGCCAGACCACAGCCCGTCAATCAGAAATCACGGTTTGCGATAAATCGGTTTTTTAACCACGACCGCGGGACAACGCTGGCCGCGAATTTCAATTTCAATTGCCGTGTCGGGCTGGGCAACGGCAGACGGCACATAACCCATGCCGATGCCGACGCCGAGCGACGGACTCTGGGTCCCGCTGACCACCTCGCCAACCTTCTCACCATTGAACCAAATTGGATAATGCGGCCGCGGTGGTGCGGACTTGCCGGTCATCTTGAAGGCGACACACTTTTTCCCAACTCCAGAGGCCTTTTGGTCGGCGCAAACCCTACGGCCATTAAAATCACCTTTGTCGAGCGCCACAAAAAAGCCCAAGCCCGCCTCAACGGGCGTCGTTTCCTCGTTCAGTTCGTGACCGTATAACGGATAACAGACCTCGGTTCGCAAAGTGTCCCGCGCACCCAGGCCCGCCGGTTTCAAACCGAACGGCCGGCCCGCTTCCAGGCACTGGTTCCAAAACCGTTTAATTGATTCATCCTCGCCGATGATTTCGAATCCGTCCTCGCCGGTGTAGCCGGTGCGGGCGACAAAAACGCAATGATTCTTAAACTTGAATCCGCCGATCTGGTTTTTCTTCAGGTCGGTAACGGCATTGACGCGCATCGCCGAAGTGGAACCGCCCGGAATCACCGTGTTGATGAATTCCGGCACCCGCGGTCCCTGCAAGGCGACGGCGGAGTAATTATGCGAGGCATCAGTCAGTTTTAATTCGCCGGGAAATTGGGCCGCCTGGGCTTGCAACCATGCGACATCTTCTGGAACCCGCGAAGCATTGATGATCAGAAAATAGACCCCCTGGGAAAGCTGGTAGGCGTAGAGGTCGTCAACCACCCCGCCGCGCTCGTTGCACATCAGCGTGTATTGCCCCGTGCCGGGACTCAGCTTGCGAATATCGTTGGTAAGCACGCGATTCAGGAAATCGGCCGCCGCCGAACCGCTAACGGTGACTTCCCCCATGTGGGAGATGTCGAACATGCCGGCGGCGTTACGAACCGCGAGGTGTTCTTCGGTGATGCTGGTGTATTGAACCGGCATTTCCCAGCCCCCAAAGTCAACCAACCGGGCGCCCAGTTGCTGGTGTGCCGGGTAAAGTGCGGTGCGTTTTAACATGATTAATAGGTCAACGGCGAAACGGGAACCTGGGCCCCAAACGAACCAAGACAGGGTAATTGAATTCTCACCCCGTTTAAAGTTCTTCTTCCGGAGTTGAGGTCAGCCCCACTTCTCCGTCTTCATCTGCTCCTTGGGCACGCCCAGTTCATGCACCACCAAGTGCTCGGCGAATTCGACCAGGGCATTCGGGCCGCAGGCATAAAAAACAGAATTGGGCAGATCAGACGCAATTTCCTTGACCCATTCATGCGTGAGGCGCCCGTTGCGGCCGGTCCAATTATGTTCCACCAAAGCGCGGGTGCAGGTGACATGGAATTTGAAATGGGGATTCTCCTTTTCCAACTCGCGGAATTCGGTGTTGAAGATGATGTCTCCAGGAGTGCGGACGCTGTACAATACGGTGATTTTGGTGGCGAGTTGGCGGCGCGTGGCTTCGCGCACAAAGCCGCGAAATGGCGTCACACCAGAGCCCCCTGCAATGCACACCAGATGTTTGTTCGGCTCGTACACCGGCAGAAATTTTCCCACCGGGGGAATAACGAACAATTTATCGCCAGCCTTGGCCCAATCCACGATGCGCGTGCCCATCTTGCCATCGCGCTTGACCGTGACCTCGTAGAAACCACGATCGAGAGCGCAGGATGAGAGGGAATAGGCGCGTTTGTACGTCGTGGTGTCCGGCCAATAAACCGTAATGAACTGTCCGGTCTTGAAATCGGGGTTGTGGCCTTCCGGCCATTTGAGCTTGATCGTTTTGGTGTCTGGCAACTCCATCGTTGCCGTTTCAATCGCCATTTCAAGAATTTCTTTGGCCATAAATTATCACTTAATTGTTGCGGCAAGTTATTGGATTCCGGAAATGGCAGCAACCTTTGAGATTCAAAAAACTCCGGTAGCGTATCTAAGAGCTTCACCCGCGGGGGCCAAAGACATTCCCTAGGTTGACTTCACTGCCTGGAGCTGACCGCGATGCAATATTGACCCTGACGGGAAGTCCGCCCTCAATCAGGCTTCCCCTAATCGGGCCAGGACTTCCTGGGCCAGCAGCTCATACGCTGCTGAACCGCTGCTGTATTTGTCGTAATCAATGATGGGTTTGCCAAAACTCGGCGCTTCAGCCAGGCGGGTGGTGCGCGGAATCACCGTTTCAAATACCTTGGCTCCAAGTAGGTTGCGCACTTCCCCCACCACTTCGTTGGATAATTTTGTACGACCGTCGAACATGGTCATTACCACCCCGAAAATATCGAGGTGCGGATTGACTCCCGCCTGCCGTAACTGGCCAAGTACGCGATTCATCATGGAAATGCCTTCGAGCGCGTAATATTCGCACTGCAACGGAACCAGAATGCCCGCGCAGGCGGTGAAAGCGTTCAGGGTAAGAATCCCCAGGGAAGGCGGACAATCAATTAGTACCAGATCGAATCGTCCGGTTTCCAAGACCGGTTGCAGGGATTGTTTAAGCCGTTGGAGATGATTATCCGTGCGTGCGATTTCCACGTCGGCGGCGCACAGATCCACTTCGCTCGGAATAAGTTCGAGCCTTTCGTATTTGGTTGGCTTGATTTTTTCGAGCAAGTGACCTTCACCGAGCAGAACCCGGTAGGCGCTTGCACCCTCGATTTTTTCGAGGCCAAGACCGCTGGTGGCGTTGGCCTGGGGATCGAGATCAAACAAAAGAACCCGTTGACCAATCGCCGCCAGGCAGGCTGAGAGATTGACGGCAGTGGTGGTTTTTCCGACCCCGCCTTTCTGGTTCGCGACCGCAATGACTTTGGTTGGCACTAGCGGGATTAAATGAAAATCGCGGCGGCGATTCAAGCGCACACCGCAAAAAATGAAAACTATTCAGAAGGCCGCAGGCGGGATTAATGCCCGACGGCGGACGGAGCATAACTGGCCGTCTGAAAAAGCGAATTATCCTGGCCAAAAATCGAGGACGCCGGTTGCAGGCTGGCAATCGGATTGGTGCTCACGGCAATGCCACCGGAAGTACCCTGATCCGGGCTCGACAATTCACTGGGCAAGGTTGCAGAGGCGAGCGTGGGAGAGGAAGGTTGAATGTTGGCATCAGCCGAATAATTCGCCGCGATTTCATTATCTGAATGATCCGCCAAAACGATGCCGAGAACCAAAAACAACACCATGCTGGTGGCCAGACCGCCAACGAGACCGGGACGGGAATCAAAGGCGGAGAGAAAACGGGTTAACCAGGAGGGACTGAAATTATTTTGAGATCGTGAGGAATTACTATGTTCTTCTTGAATGGCGGAGATGACTTGACTGGAAAAACCTGAAAAATAACCTGGAGGCGGAATCTCGTGCTGCTTTAGTTTCAACAACTGCCTGAGACTATCGAATCTTTGCTCACTCTCATTCATAATGGTTTGACGTATTCGGCCAAATAGCCCTGTAGCTGTTGTCGCGCATAAAATAAACGCGACCGGACGGTTCCAATGTTGCAACCCATGATTTCGGCTATGTCCTCGTGCGACTGGCCTTGCACATCGTGTAACACCACAACCATTCTATGTGATTCAGACAGCTTCAGCAGAGCCTCGTTCAATTTTTTTTGCAATTCTGACAAACCAGCTTCCCTTTGCGGTGTTTTATGAGAAATCAACGCCACCAGGTCCGGGTCATTCTCTGCATTGAAATCGATATCATTCAGGCTCAAATGATATTTGTTCTTTCTTTGCTTGAGGAAGTTAATGGTCTTATTGACCGCGATCCGGTAAAGCCAGGTATAAAAACTGGATCCACCCTTGAACGATTTCAGCGCCGAGAATGCCTTGATGAAGGAATCCTGCGCCAGGTCATTGGCGTCCTCATGGTTGGCTGTCATGTGGTAAATCGTCGCGTAAATACGCTCTTGATAACGTTTTACCAAATCGTCGTACGCCGTCAAATCGCCTTCCCGGGCGCGTCGCACCAAGTCGCTCTCGGGGACCTCGGCAGAGACTTCAGTATCGGTCGTGGCAGCTGGTTCGGGCATAGTGCTCAAGATTAAACCGCCAAAAGTCCGGTTTGTTGCGCTAGAAATTCAGTTAATTTTAACAACCCGGCGCTGCCGGCCGAATGCGGCAAAACCCTAAGGGCCCGACGCGCCTGTTCCAAGTAGCGTTGAATGACCTCCACCGACGGCGCAAAAGTGTCGTACTTGGCCAACAAGGCATTAACCGCCGTGAAATTTTCCGGCTGCCAGTCATGAATCAAATCCTCCAGGGCGGCCCGATCCTCTGCGTCGGCCCGTTCCCAGGCCAGCAATAACGGCCACGTCAATTTCCCCTTGGCCAGATCGGTGCCCAGCGATTTGCCAGCCCCGGCTTCTGTGCCAAACAGATCCACACAATCATCATAAACCTGGTAAGCAGTGCCAACCGCAGCCCCGAATTCGCGCAGTGCCCCGCGCTGTTCAGACGTGGCCCCGCTTAAAAACGCGGCCAAGTCGCAGGAAAGAGTAAACAGCTCGCCCGTCTTCATTTCAATGACACGAAAATAATCGCGTCGGGCGGCAACGAATTTGCCGCGCTGCTGGGTCTGCAAGATTTCGCCGGAACAAACGGTATTGGTCGCCAAGGCAACCGACCGGCAAACTTCCGGGGTGGGATAGCTGGACGCCAGTTTCAGGGCCTGGGCAAAGAGACAATCCCCGAAAAGGACCGCGATTTCGTTCCCCCATTTTGCCGCCAACGTCTGGTTTCCTCGCCGCATTTGGGCCTCATCCATGACATCGTCGTGGACCAAAGTAGCCAGATGCACCATTTCGATGATGACCGCGGCCTTGACGTGGGATTCGTTGAGGGGGCCAAAACAACTTGCGGCCAGGGCCACAAGCGTCGGGCGCAGATGTTTGCCCCCGCCATTCAAAGCGTGCTCAGCGTAGGGTAAGATTTGGGGATCAAATTCTTGCGCCTGACGGAGCAATTGCTGCGTAACCGAATGGAGGAAAGGCTCCACCGGTCCGGCAATTTGTTTCCAGGAACGAGCAGGGTCGGTGTCAGACGGTTCGGACGAATCCGCCGCCACCACTTTTGATTCAGCAGCCAGCATTCAACTGAGAATCTACGTTTGAAGGGCGGTCTAGTCAAACCCCTTGTGCTTCTTGAAATTAAATTAATGGCACTGCGGGAGTGAATTAAAAGCAAAAACGCGGGGGTTTGATCCCCCGCGTTTTGCATTGCAAAGCCAGTTAATGGGCTACCGGTGCCGCAGCGGCACTTTCTTCTCGGTCACGCTCTTCCATGGCGGCCTTGCGGGACAGGCGCACTCGGCCCTTTTCGTCCACACCCAGGCACTTCACGGAAATATCGTCGCCCACTTTGACCACGTCCTCGGTCTTTTTGACGCGGAAGTTGGCAAGTTCGCTGATATGAACCAATCCGTCCTTGCCGGGCAGGAATTCAACGAAAGCACCGAACTCTTTGACGGTGACGACTTTGCCACGATAAATCTTACCGATCTCGGCTTCGGCACTCATCCCGACGATTGCGTCCTTGGCGATTTTCATGCCCTCGGCTGACACGGAGAAGATATTCACGGTTCCGTCGTCCTGAATGTCGATTTCGCAACCGGATTCCTCGACGAGTTTCTTGATGTTCTTGCCGCCGGGTCCGATCAGCGCGCCGATCTTTTCCGGGTTGATCTTGACGATCTCGATGCGAGGAGCGTATTTGCTCAGTTCCTTGCGGGGTTCCGAAATCGTTTTGGCCATTTCTGCAAGGATGGCGAGACGAGCGACGCGGGCTTTTTCTACAGCTTCAGCCATAATGGCGTGCGGGAGGCCCTTCAGTTTAAGGTCAAGCTGAAAACCGGTGATGCCTTTATCTGTACCGGCGATTTTGCAATCCATGTCGCAATACGCATCTTCCCAGCCGATGATATCAGTAAGTAGCTTATATTTGGCGATTTGGTCGTCACCTTCGGTGCAAATCCCAACGCTGATACCAGCCACGGGACGAATCATAGGAACACCAGCGTCCATGAGGGCGAGCGTGCCGCCGCAAACGGAGGCCATTGAAGTGGAACCGTTGGATTCCATGATCTCGCTGGTCACGCGGATGGTATAAGGATAATTGGAGGTCGGAATCATCGGCTCAAGGCTGCGTTCAGCCAGGGCGCCATGACCAATTTCGCGCCGGCCCGGACCGCTGATGCGGCCGGTTTCGCCGACGGAGAAGTTCGGGAAGTTATAGTGCAGGATGAATTTCTTTTCGTTGGAGCCGCCGGTGTAGGAATCAAACTCCTGGGTGTCATCACCGGTGCCGAGGGTGGCTAGGGTGACAGCCTGGGTTTCGCCGCGGGCAAAGATCGCCGAACCGTGGGAACGCGGGAGAATGCCGACCTCGCTGGAAATTGCACGGATCTGGTCAAAATTACGTCCGTCCAGGCGTTTGCCGCTATCCAGGATCAGACTGCGAACCGCTTCCTTTTGTATGTAATAAAAAGCGTCATTGATGACGAAGGTGGTGACCTTTTCCGCGCCGAACTTCTCGACGAGTTTGGCGCCCACTTCTTCCTTGATGGCATGGCAGGCGCTTTCGCGGGCCAGCTTGCCAGGTGTAAGGAGAGCGGGAACAAAGCGATCACCCGCGAGCTTCTTGGCTTCCGCGAGGATTTCGTCCGGGACAATCTTGAGAGTGATTTCGCGTTTCTTTTTGCCAGCCTTGGCAACCAGTTCTTTCTGGGCGGTGATTAATGGCTGGATGGCCTCCTGGGCGAAAGTCAATGCGGCGAGAAAATCGGCTTCGGAAATTTCCTTGGCGCCGCCTTCATACATCACGATGTCTTTCTCATTGCCGACATAAACGAGATCGAGGTCGCTCTCAGCCTGTTCGGTGTGGGTGGGGTTGGCAATGAACTTGCCGTCAACCCGGCCGATCCGGACAGCACCGAGCGGGCCGGCCCAGGGAATATCACTGACCATGAGCGAAGCGCTCGCGCCGATGATGCTCAAAATATCCGGATCATTTTCACCATCCGCGCTCAGGAGCACGGTTTGCACCTGCACCTCGTTGTACCAACCCTTGGGGAACAAGGGGCGGATCGGACGATCGGTGAGGCGGCAGGTGAGAATTTCCTTTTCAGTGGGGCGGCCTTCGCGTTTGAAATAGCCGCCGGGGAATTTGCCGGCTGCGGCCGCTTTTTCGCGGTAATCAACGGTCAACGGAAAAAAGTCCTGACCTTCCTTGGCCTTGATGGCGGCCACGGCGGCCACCAGCACGATGGTTTCGCCGACTTGCACGGTCACGGCACCGTCGGCCTGCTTGGCCAACTTGCCGGTTTCAATGGTGATCTGTTTATCGCCTAATTTGGCAATGATTTTTTCTGACATATGCTATGCGGTTTGCCCGTTGCCGCCTGAGGAACTTCAATGAACTCCGAAGGCAATCGGAGCTGATTGAAATTTCCCTGGAGGCAACGGAATTTTCTGCGCGATTATTTTGGTTGGAGGATCTTCCCCGCTCGCGCGCGGGACAAATCCAAAACGGAAGACGTAGCGGTAAATTGATTTGAGCGGCTGCGCTTTCCGCAAATTAATTACGGATCAACGGTGACCCGTTTGCTTACTTGCGCAGCTTCAACTTCTTGGTAACAGCCTGATAACGTCCGAGATCGGTGTTATGGAGATAATCGAGCAAGCGGCGACGCTGGCTGACCATCATCAACAAACCGCGCCGGGAACTGTGGTCCTTGGCGTTGCCTTGCAAGTGGCCCGTTAAATGGTTGATGCGCTCCGTCAAGAGGGCAATTTGGACATCTGCCGAACCAGTGTCTTTCGGGTGCGTCTTGAACTGTTCAATCGTCTTTATCTTCGCTTCCATATATAAATGAGTAGTCCAAAATAATTATTTAACGCTAATCTGTAAAGGGAATTAAACGTCAAATTTGAGCCGAGTGGCTGCATCCTTAAGGCATCGGGCCAGCCAACAGGGGCAAACCATCCGTTTTGCACATTTTGCAAAACTTTTTCGTTAAAGAGTGGCCTGGTGACCGCCATCGACGGCCTGAACACCTTACGGCTAGTTGTATCCAACCCCTGATTGTGTATATTAACAACTGGACCGAAGGCACTTGGCTATCGGCGAGGCTCTCCGGCTTTTTCTGGCGGAATATTTCAACCAAGAGTTTAACCAACGAACTGATGATTAAATCCATGAAAAATCCATACATCCAACCTGATCAATATGATGTTCTCGTGCTCGGCAGCGGCGAAGCAGGAAAATACCTCGCCTGGACCCTGGCGAAGCAAGGCCAGCGAACCGCCTTGATCGAGCGAAAATACGTTGGCGGCTCCTGCCCCAACATCGCCTGTCTGCCCAGCAAAAACATTATCCATAGCGCGAAGGTCGCTTCGTTTTTTTTTCGCAGCGAAGAATTCGGCATCACCAAGGACAATGTCAAAATCAACCTGGCGGCCGTCCGCGACCGGAAACGCAAGATGGTGGACGGACTGATTGGCGTGCATCTCGCTAACTTCAAGGCGAGTGGCGCGGAACTGGTCATGGGATCAGGACGTTTCATCGGGCCAAAAACCATCGAGGTCACTCTTGCCGATGGCGGCACTCGCAGGTTGCTCGGTGACAAGATCATTATCAGCACGGGAACACGGGCGATGATTGACGATCTCCCCGGTCTTTCTGTGGCAAAGCCACTGACCCACATCGAAGCCCTCGAATTAGACCAGCTTCCCGAACACCTGATTGTGTTGGGCGGCGGTTATGTAGGACTGGAACTGGCCCAGGCGTTTCGCCGTTTTGGCAGCCGCGTAACCATTCTTGAACGCAATGACCACCTGATTCACCGGGAAGATGATGATGTGCTGGAGGCGATGCATCAGCTTTGCCGCGACGAAGGCATTGAAATTGTCACCGGTGCCCGGGTTACGAAAGTCGAAGGAACGTCCGGGACCTCGGTGAAACTTCAGGCGATTCAGGGCGAAACCGAAATTCTCCTGGTGGCCTCGCATCTCCTGGCGGCCGGTGGCCGAACGCCCAACACCGAAGGCATCGGCTTGGAGTCGGCCGGAGTCCAACTCACGGAGCGCGGTTACATCAAAGTCAATGAACGGTTGGAAACTACTGCCTCCAAAATCTGGGCGGTCGGAGACTGCGCCGGCAGTCCGCACTTTACCCATATTGCTTTCGATGATTTTCGCATTGTCCGGGATAATCTTGCCGGCGGCCACCGGGTCACCACCGGACGACAAGTTCCGTTCTGCCTGTTCACTGATCCCGAATTAGCCCGGATCGGCCTCAGCGAAAAAGAGGGAAGGCGCAAGGGATTCCCTATCGACTGGTCAAAATCCCCATGGCCGCGGATTTGCGAACCCGGACACTTTCGGAGACACGCGGATTCATGAAGGCCTTAATTGACGCGACAAGTGACCGCATTCTCGGATTCACCGCTTTTGGAGTTGGCGCTGGCGAGATCATGGCCCCGGTTCAAGTGGCAATGATTGCAGGCTTGCCCTATACGGCCTTGAGAGACACGATTTTCACCCATCCAACTTTGTCGGAAGGTCTTATTCCCCTGTTTTCAGCCGCGCCGCAAGTCGGGAATCCGCATAAATGATTTGCCGGCATTTTTCCTGAAGAAAAGAATTGAAGCCTTGAAGAGCCTTACGCTCAGGCAAATTTCAAAATGGTAAAACCAGCGTGGCTTCAAAGCCGCGAGCTCCGCTTAGAAGTGCACGACCAAAAGTTCCAGGTTACTCCAACCCCCTTTGGTCAGTGTTCCAAGTCGCCAGGCCTTTCCGGGATGCCTGGATCATCCAGCACTTGTACCGCGGTTGCGGAACCAAGCGTCTTCCAATCTTGCAGCACCCAGACGACGTGCTTGTCCGGCGTGACTTCGATGAGCTGCGGGCCTTTGCCGTTATCGCCGCGCGAGGTGAAAATAGTATTACCGTTGGCCAGGCGGGTGCAACTCTGAGGTGCGGAGACAAACCGATACTGCGCCGGTAAATCGGTGTTCTTGAATTCCCAAACCGTCTCGCCCGCGGGATTAACCTCGCGCGTCAGGTTGTCGGCTTCATCCGTGATGAGCGTGTTGCCGTTCCTGAGCCGAAGGGCGGACCACGGTGATTTGATCTTATAGCTCCATACCGGGTTAAAATCCTGGTCGTATTCCACCACGTGATTCATGGTGAGAAAAGCAACGAGATAAGTTCCCTGCGCGGTGTAACGCGCCCGGCGGAATTCGCCGTGGATACCCGCTTTAGGGGGATGAACGAAGGGCAGATCATGCTCGACCTCAACGGCGCCGGTCTTGATGTTGACGACCATCAGTCTGGGCGGCAAACCATTCAAGACGAACATGACCTTGTCCAATCCAATGGGCTGGCAAGTGTGGACTTCCGTGTGGTTGGTCCCGAAACCGTTGATGGTATTAGTGCAATCGTAACGCCACACCACCTTTTTATCCGGCGTAATTTCAGCAAGATATTGCATGCGGGAGAAGAGAATATTGCCGTTGGAAAGCATCCAGAGGTCGTCGTATTCGTAACCACCGCCTGTCTGATAGGTCCAGATCACCTTGCCATCGTTAATGACGAACATTTTGTTGTAGTTTTCACCGGCGTAAAGCATCGGGTGCTGCGCCAGGTCGTTGCCGGGCAAGCCGCCGGGTGTGATCCCGTTCGTCCAATTACCGATGGGCGCCACGGATTCAGCCGGCCCCATCGCCGGCACCTCAGTGGCGGTGAACTTGTCCAACGGGGCCATGCATGGTGTCGCCGCTGTGAGTTTGTTCGCGGGTGTCCGACAGGCGGTTAACGTGGCTGCCAAGCCAAGAGCAGTCAACGCCAGCTTTAAGTGCGTCTTAGTTAATTGTGGGACCATAATTTAAGCAAAATAATTGAAATGTTTGGTTTTGGTTCCTAATTTTAACGAACTATTCTTCCGCCAAGGCCGGCAATTAAAAGCTTTACCGGCAAACCTGCCCGGATTAGCCGGTATATAACCGCATCGCCTCACTCCGAACCGCAAGATGCCAAAATCATGATCCAGCGACGTTAATTGATTTTAATGCACTCAGCCACAATCTCCGACGCCCTCTTTTCGTCGTCCGGATGGACAAGTATTTCAACCAAGCGTGCCGTGCCGGCATTGCCGCCAGTAAGTTCCACGATTGGCATGGTTTGCTCCATGGCGTCATCATTCTGGTTAAGCTTGAACCGGATATCTTCTTGAAAAAAACGGTCCAGGCATTTTTCAGTGTCCGCTACATTGAATTGTCCCAGACCCAAATAGACAACCCCGTCCACCTCCTCGATTTCTTGTTGAGAAAGCAAAGTCTTGTCAAAAAGCGACTCGGCGGGTCCACCGGTTGGCTGAATCTTCGCATCCGCGCTGACAAACTGGGCGCACCAGTAGCCGACCGACCGAGGCAGGGAGATCGATGAACCGTCGGCCAATGTAATTTGATGTTGATTAATGATCCAAGTACCCTGCACCCGATTCGGATCGAGAACGCTGCCTTGATAAAAAATGGGCGGCGAGGGCAGATCCTTCTCGCAAGGGTGCCCCTCCGCAATAATATAATCACGCAAAGTCACCAGCACTCCATCGGGTCTGGCGAGATAGCCGACTGGCATTCGTTTCGTGAATTCGATCTTCGGCAGGCTAAAATAACCTTCAATAACGCCAATACCCGGAACGCCTCGCGGCGGATCTTCCGCCACTGAACCGGTGAAATGACTCGTCCAGCCCTGCTTCAGCTTGAGCGTAAAAGCTGCCGTTTTCATTCCTGCCAATTCTTGGACCGTTCCAAAACCATAAATGCCGCGCCAAACGCCGGTAACCTTTTGCAGGCTATCATTTCCTCCCACTAAAGCACGGCCGTCAGTCACGCAGACTGCGACATCGTCAGGATACCCAATTCCGCAATAGGGACACGTTTTCATGGGATATGCCTATATCAAAATTGTGTGAGCGTTGTTTACCGCAATTGCTTAACCCAGACCGCTTCAAAACTCCACCAGTTTATTGTGCAACTGCCAGATCAGAACAAAGGCCCGGGCGAAGTCGCGCGGCTGCTCAGCCACCCATTTAGTCACAGCTTCAGGGGCAAACCAGCCCCCCGTTTCAATCTCGTCGGGATGAAGCGTGAACGGGCCTTCGCTGCTGGTTTTGTAGATCCAGCAGAATTCCCAGCCAGTCTCCCGACAGGCGTCCACCTTGAACAACTTTTGCGGCGGCGCTTCCACGTGCAGGCCGATTTCCTCCCGCAATTCACGCACCGCACAAGCATCATAATCCTCGCCGCTGTCCACATGACCGGACGAAGATGAATCCCATTTGCCAGCAGCGGTGTCCTTTTTCATGGACCGTTTTTGTAAGAAGACCTGGCCCTGCGCATTAAAGACAAGGACATGGATGGCGCGATGCCACAAGCCGCGCGCATGCACTTCCTTGCGGGGAGCCTGGCCGATCACCTCATCCCGCTCATTGACGACGTCAAAAATTTCTTCAGCCATAAGGCCGTGCCATTCTAAAGCATGCCGGGAAATTGGTCGCGCATTTTTTTCGCAAAACACTAACTAGCGCCTCCTCCATGTATTCATGCTTGTCGGGTATAAACAGGCAGATAAAGCGTTTGCCGGACATGGCTTCGGGAAACTTCTGCTTCAATCGTTCCTTGTGGCGCTTTTCCATGACCACGATCACATCGGCCCAACCCAAATGCCCCTCCGTGACCTTGATCCGCGCCGAGGCTTCGGTTCCGGCCGATCGCACCACCCAGCCGGGCTGATCCTTAAACAGCGTTTCCGCGGTGAGACTTCGCCGCCGGTTGCGACTGCAAACAAACAGAAGCCTGTTGCGGGAATCGTTCAATCAGCCAGCATCCGGGTGAATTCCACAAACTGCTCCAGGCTCAATTTTTCCGCGCGTTCCAGCGGGGAAATATTCAGCGTCCCGAATATGGCGTCCAATTTTTCTCTCGGCCAATCCATTTTCAAAAGCTTGAGCATCATTTTCCGGCGCTGGGAGAAGGCACGCTTGATGATTTTCAGAAAAACGGGACGGAGATTTTCCGGCAGCAGCGGCTCGGTGCGGCGTTCCAAAATCACACAGGCAGAGTCCACATCCGGCGAGGGGAAAAAGCAGCCGGGTGGAATCTTGAAGGATCCGCGCGGCAGGAAGTCCAGTTGGACCAGCAAGGTCAGGATTCCGTAATCTTCATCATCGGTTTCGGCCATCAGCCGCTGGGCAACCTCCAGCTGAAGGGTGGCGACGATCATTTTGGGTGCGCGAATGCCCGCGGCGAGTTCCACCAAGATCGGCGAGGCGACGGAATACGGCAAGTTGGCGACGAGTTTCCAATCACTCCAATCGCGCCGTTCACGTTTTAAAAACTCTAGCGCGTCATCGTGGAACAACTCGAGCCTGGCCAGCGAGGCTGCGCCGGCGTTAGTCCCTTGCGCTGACGCAAGCCAGGCAGCAAATCGTTCGCGCAACACTTCCACAAGCCGGCCGTCTTTTTCAATCGCCAGAACTTCGCCGGTTTTTTCCAGAAGCAAGCTGGTCAGCGGTCCGAGGCCGGGCCCGATTTCCAGCGCTTTATCCGCCCGGGTGAGTTGGGCGGCGGCGATAATGCGCTCCAACTGATTCCCATCGTGGAGAAAATTCTGGCCGAGTGACTTGGTTAGCTGAATATCTCGCTGGACCAGGAGCTCGCGCATTTCCGAAAGTTTCATTGCTGGTTCAATACCGCAGTTAATTCATCCACCGCTGCCGTCAGATCCTCGCCGGTGATGGTCAGGGGCGGCGTGAAACTGATGATGTTGCCATGTTCACCTTCGGGCAAGAAAACATAGCCGCGCTGCAGGAGTTTCTTGATGGCATCCAGCGCGGGTTTGGAGGCCGGTTTGCCGTCGGGATATTTCAATTCCAGCGCGGCCATCAAGCCGAGTCCGCGCCCGGCACAGACCAGATCGTCGCCATGGGTTTGTATGGAAGCAAGTTCGTCGAGCAAAAACCGACCAAGTTCCGCGCTGCGATAGGGCAGGCGGAGTTTTTCAATCTCGGCGATCTGCGCCAGCGCCATGGCACAACCAACTGGATGGCCGAGGAAGGTGCTCGTATGAAGGGCCTCGCCAGTGGAGGCTGGCCACGCAGCATCCATCAACTCACCCCGGCCGACGCAGGCCGAAAGCGGAAAGCCGCCAGTCAATGCCTTACCGAGGCAGATCACATCCGGAATCGCCCCGGAATGTTCGCAGGCAAACCATTTGCCGGTGCGACCAAAGCCGGTGTAAATTTCGTCCAGGATCAGCAAGGCGCCAAACTCGTCGCAAAGTTTGCGGAGCAACGGCAAAAATTCCATCGGCGGGACATTACAACCCCCCCGTGCTTGGACGGGTTCCACTAGGATGGCGCCAATGCGTTCGCGCCGGAAAAAATGGCGGACCTGAAACTCCACCTTGGCCAAATCGGCCGGCTTGCGCGGGAACGCCACGAAATTCCCAAACTCTCGCAGTTGCGATTGGAACGGGCTGCGAAAATAATTGCGGTGCGTGGCATTCAGGGCGCCATACCCTAAGCCATGATATCCTCCTTCAAAGGCAATCACCCCGCGTTTTTGGGTGGCGAGAATGGCGGTTTTCAGGGCAGCCTCCACCGCTTCAAAGCCCGAACTGCCAAAAATGGTTTTGGCGGACTGACGGCCCCAGCGTTCAAAGGTGATCTGGCTCAGTTTTTGGGCGAGCTCGGCCTTGCGGGCGTGCGGATGCACATCGCCCATCGCGTGCATTAACGCTGCCATCTGCTTTTGGCCGGCCTTGACGACCGCCGGATTGGCATGACCGGCCGCGGCCACCCCGAAGGCCGCCGTCAGATCAAGATATTTTTTGCCGTCCGCATCCCAGACGTGCACGCCCTTGGCCTTCTCCCAGACGATCGGCCAGGAGCCATCCGGTTCGATAAAATTGACATTGCGCGATTCGTAGGCGCGCAGAAGATCGATGACTTTTGAGGATTTGCTCATTTCACACCCCACGCTGGTCCGGGGCCCAGATGATTTTGTGCTGCTGGATTTGGAAACGCACCGGCAACGCGTCGGCAATGATCTGTTCGGCCAGTTCGCGCCGGGAAATCGGGGTTTGTCCGGCCGGGATTTTTTTCAGCGCGGAATGTTGCTGCTCGGGGGCGAGGGGATGCACCCATGAAAAAAGCAAGGGACAGACGGCGGCGAGTTGATGATCGGCAATCCGTTGCTTGGCCCAGTCGTAATCTTCCCGTGTGCCCATGACGAATTTAATTTCGTCGGTGGCTTTCAAATGGGGAATATTCGCCAGCCGGTTGCGCGCCGCCTCTCCACTGGAGGGACATTTCAAATCCATGATTCGGCGCACACGCGGATCGATGGAAGAAATATCATGCGCGCCACTGGTCTCGATCAAAACGGCAAAGCCCAGGTCACAAAGTTGCCGCATCAACGGAAGGGAATTTTTTTGCAGCAGCGGTTCGCCGCCAGTGAGTTCGACGAGCGGCAGCCGCGCTGCAAGCGGGGAACCCTTGATCTCGACAAAAGGCTGGGCGAGTTCCTCGACCCGTTTCAAGATATCCGGCAGCGGCTGTTTTTTACCCTCGGTGAAGGCATAAGCTGTGTCGCAGTAGGAACAACGCAGGTCGCACGCCGTCAGCCGGATAAAGATGCAAGGCAACCCGGCAAAGGTGCTTTCCCCTTGCAGGCTCAAGTAAATCTCATTGACTACCAGCGATTCGGACATTGAATAAAGTTAAGGCAAAACCCGCGGAATTCGATAATTTTTTAAAAGCCGGTTGTCAACCGCGCCGGGTTTCTCCTAAGGTGAGGGCCAGTGAATCCCTCATTATTCCTCCTCTTGGCCCTGGGTATCGTTTCATCGGTTCATCTATTTGCGGCTGAGGCGACCGGTTCTTTTCCAGTCACAATCCAAGTCCATGCCGATCAACCCGTGGGCGAGCTGAAACCAGTTTGGCGCTTCTTTGGCGCGGACGAACCCAATTACGCAACAATGACCAATGGCGAAAAGCTCATGGGTGAACTCGGCCAACTGCGACCCGACGAAATCTTTTTTCGCACGCATAACCTGCTCACCAGCGGCGATGGCACGCCGGCTTTGAAATGGGGATCGACGGGGGCTTATACGGAGGATGCGCAGGGCGACCCAATATATAAATGGAGCATTCTCGACGGGATTTTCGACAGCTACCGCGCGCACCATGTACGGCCGTATGTGGAAATCGGATTCATGCCTGAGGCACTGTCGATTCATCCCCGACCCTATCAACACCACTGGAATCCGTCGGCGAAGTACAATGACATCTATACCGGATGGGCCTATCCGCCAAAGGACTACGCCAAATGGTCGGAGCTCGTTTACCAATGGACGGCCCATGACCTGGCCAGATACGGCCAGCCGGAAATGACGAACTGGTTTTGGGAGACGTGGAACGAGGCCAATATCGGTTATTGGCAGGGTAAGCCGCAGGATTTTTTTAAGCTGCACGATTACGCGGTCGACGGGGTGCGGCGCGCCCTCCCGTCGGCCCAGGTCGGCGGGCCGGACTCAGCGGGCGGCGGGACTCCTTTTCTCCGCGCGTTTCTAGAACACTGCGTCAGCGGGACCAATTATGTGACCGGCCGGATCGGGACACCGATTGATTTTATTTCGTTCCACGCCAAGGGATCGCCAACGTTCACCAACGACCATGTCCGCATGGGAATTGCGAACCAGCTGCGCAACATGGATTCCGCCTTCAAAATCATCGCCTCTTTTCCAGAGCTAAAAAGCAAACCGATCGTGATCGGCGAATCGGATCCCGACGGCTGCGCAGCCTGTCAGGGCGACCAGTTGGGTTATCGCAACGGAACGATTTACGCCAGTTACACTGCCGCGACGTTCCTGCGGGAACTGGATCTGGCGGACCGCGATGGCGTGAACCTGGAAGGCGCGTTGACGTGGGCGTTTGAATTTGAAAACCAGCCCCCATTCGCCGGTTTTCGTGTGCTGGCCAGCGACGGTATTGATCTGCCGGTGCTGAATGTGTTTAGGATGCTTGCCAAGATGGATGGCGAGCGGGTGGCGGTGGCAAGCAGCGGGCAAATCCCCCTGGTGGACATCATGAAAAACGGCGTGCGCCATCAGCCGGACGTTTCCGCCATCGCGTGTCGGGCTGCCCACGAATTATGCGTGCTGGCATGGAATTATCACGACGATGAAATTCCCGGGACTGCGGCGGAAGTCAAACTATTGCTCGACGGTCTCCCGGTGGGCAAAATAATCAGGGTCCAACATTTCCGGATCGACGATGAGCACAGCAATGCGTTCACCGCCTGGAAGGCAATGAATGCGCCGCTGCCGATTACATCAAGTCAGGTGGCCGATCTGCAACAGGCCGGTCAACTGGCCGAGCTCAAACCGGCAACGAACCAGATAGGCATTGGGGGAAAACTGGGCGTGAACTTTACGCTACCCCGCCAGGCCGTCTCGCTCTTGGTTTTAAGCTGGTAACGTCTCGAAACAGGGCCATTTCCATTTGAAAAAAAGCCGTAAACAGGCTATTTTATGGCAGTAATCAGAAATGAAAATCGGCAGGATGGCATCACCGGCGGCAATCAAAACGGCCGCAATTTTTTTCGCGTTCATGCTGCATTGGCGGGCAACTGCGGATGTGCCCCTTGATAGCGGGTTGGCCGCTTTTCGGGCAGTGACGACCAATCTGGATGGCAGCGGGATAACCATCGCCCAGTCGGAGGCCTCGCTGACCACCAATCTGGAGACGTGGCAAGTCAACCCGGCCGCCGCTGAGAAAAATCCTTCCATCTTCACGTTCACTTCCTTCTCGGGAACCACGAACGTTTTTCCCAATGCGATCGGGTTCGAGTCCTCCCATGCCGATACGGTAGCCGGAACCTTCTACGGAATACCCGACGGGTTGTCGACCAATGTGGCAAGGGTGGACACCTTTGAGGCGGATTTTTACGTCCAAAATTATTTAGGCACCACCAATTCACCGCCGAACCAGGATTCAGTGGTCAACCAAAGTTTTACTTTTGGTCCGCTGGACGCAACCAATCAGGCAGCGGTGGATTCGGCATACGATAATTTTTCGGTGGCGAATCAAACGTTATTTATCTCCGCCGCGAATAATCTGGGGAACAACCCGGTGGTCTGCGCCCCGGGAACGTCGTACGACTGTATTAGTGTGGGAGCCTACGCCAATGGTACTTATGTGAACAGCATCGGGCCGACGAGTGATAATGGCCGGTGCAAGCCGGACATCACGGCAGCCTCCCCGGAGACGAGTTTTTCCACCCCTCTGGTCTCCGGGGCGGCGACCATTTTGCTGCAGGCGGCACTGCGCGGCGATGGCGGTAATGACACCAACGGCGCTGCCGACATGCGCACCATCAAGGCGCTCCTGCTGAACGGAGCGGTTAAGACGCCGGACTGGACCAACTCTCAATCGGCTCCGCTGGATGTCCGGTATGGCGCGGGAGTGCTGAATTTGCTCAATGCCTACGAACAACTTGCGGGAGGCGAACATCACTATCTCTCCACGACACAAATCCCCCAGGGCCGCGCGCATCCGCCAGACAACACGCCGGGCCAAATCACTGCGTTAAGCGGCTGGGATTTTAATACCAACTCCAGCACTGCGGCGGATGACACCATTAACCATTATTATTTTCGGCCTGGCAACGGCGCGTCCGGGAGTCCTTGGGCGGCCACGATTACGCTGGTTTGGAACCGCCAATTAAACCAGACCAACATCAACAACCTCAGCCTTTTCCTCTATAATTGCGCCGGCAGTAATCTGGTGTTATGCAGCACCAGCCTGGTGGATAATGTACAACATATTTATGTGCCCCAACTCCCGCCGGGCCGGTACGATTTGCAAATTTGGAAAGCCGGCGGCATCCCCGGGACAAATATCGTGAGCAGCGCGGAACCGTACGCCCTCGCGTGGGGATTTGTCTCCCCCACCCTCTCGCTGACACGATCAGGCTCGGGCAGTGTGTTGGCGTGGTCGGTTTATCCGGCGGGCTTCTCGGCGGAATCAACCTCCAATTTGGCCTCACCGGTTTGGACGAACAACAATCTCTCTGGTGCCAGAATCACGAATGGGCAATATTTCCTTCCCCTTAACCCCATCAATCCGGCGGAATTTTTCCGTTTGAGTTCGCAGTAGGCCATCTTCTTAAAAGCGATCGGCGCGCGGTCAACGTGGATTCGACGCGGTAAAAAAGTTTCTCAAACACGCCCTTACGGGTTGCGCGGTCACAATTTCTGGACCAGTTTGCAAAACCATTTTTAGATTATGAATGACGTATTGAAAGGAAAAGTGGCGCTGGTTACCGGCGCTTCGCGGGGAATTGGACGCGCGATCGCCTTGCGGCTGGCGCGGGACGGGGCGGCCGTCGCGGTCAACTATGCAAGCAACACGGAGGAAGCTCAAAATACCGTGGCCCAAATTAACGCCGCGGGCGGCACGGCGGTGGCAATTCGCGCAGACGTGGGCTGCGTGGCTGAGGTGGTCCGTATGTTTGACGAAACGCTGGCCAGGTTTGGCAAACTGGACATCCTGGTAAACAACGCGGGTATCATATTCGTCAAACCCATCGGTGCCGTGACCGAGGCTGACTTCGACCGGATTTTTGACATCAACGTGAAGGGAACTTTTTTCGGTTGCCAGCAGGCGGCGCAACGGTTGGCCGACGGTGGCCGGATCATTAATTTCTCCAGTTCCACCACGGCCCGCTTCATGCCGAATTATAATGCGTATGTGGCGACGAAAGGTGCGGTGGAGCAACTGACACGTTCGCTGGCCAAGGAACTCGGTCCGCGGGGAATCACGATCAACACTGTGTCGCCCGGTCCGACGGAAACCGATTTACTCATGAGCGGCAAAACGCCGCAAGAGCTCGATTTCATGGCCAAACAATCCGCCTTCGGCCCGTTGGGGCAACCGGGAGAAATCGCGGAGACGGTGGCGTTTTTGGCGAGCCCGGCCGCAACCTGGATCAGCGGCCAGAACGTGCGGGTAAACGGCGGCCTGGCTTGAGGTCCGCCCGAGACCGAGCGAAGTGATTCAGAGAAAAGTGGGCCCCTACGCTGTAACTATTGGCGATGGCGCCCGAAATGAAGTTTTTTCCCACTTCGATTGCGCCCGTCAAATCGTGACCCAGTGCGATTGCGGCACAGACCGCGGCGGAATAAGTACAGCCCGTGCCGTGCGTGCGGATGCCTGCAACCCTTGGAGCGGCGAGCAACCATTCAGTCCGTCCGTCGAAGAATATATCGACCGCCTCATGCGCTTGTGAAAGGTGGCCACCCTTCACCAGCACCGCGCAACCGAACTCCTCATGAATTGTTTTCGCCCCGAGGCGCATGTCTTCGATCGATGCAATCGGCCGCCTGGCCAGAACGGCCGCCTCAGCCAGATTGGGAGTGACGAGCGTTGCCAGAGGCAGCAATTCGTTCCGTAAACCCCGCATCGCCGCCGGTGCCAGCAAGGTGGCGCCGCTGGTCGCCACCATCACCGGATCGATAACCAGGGGGCATTTTTTGCGCACTAACGACTTGAAGAAATCCGCTATGATGGCGATGTTTGTTGCCGAGAACAGCATGCCGGTTTTGACTGCGGCGGGCGGCAATTCCGCGAAGACCGCCTCTAGTTGCTTTCGCAATATTAGCACGCCAACACCCTTGACGGCCAGCACCCCGTGCGGATTTTGCGCGGTCACACAGGTGATGACAGAAGTGCCGTGAACCCCCAAGGCGGCGAAGGTTTTGAGATCCGCTTGAATCCCTGCCCCGCCGCCGCTGTCCGAGCCCGCTATGGTAAGCGCGACCGGCCATTTTTTGATTGCCGCCATTTCGGCATTGTCGGGGGTCGGCCGGAGGGATTCAAGGTCGAGACGAGGGAAAATTGAACGGCCAGGGAAAGCGCAAATCTGGATAACGCGATACTTGGCAGCTGACCGGCGCGACTTCATAATGGCGGCATGGACAAAGATAAAGTGGCGGAGGTTCTGGTGGAGATCGGGGTCTTGCTGGAATTGAAAGGGGAAAACCCTTTCAAGACGCGCGCCTATGGAAATGCGGCGCGGACCATCGAAGGCTTGGAGGAACCGCTCGCAAAAATCGTGGCGGAAAAGCGGCTAGGCGAAGTGAAAGGAATCGGCGAAGCGCTGGAGCAAAAAATCACGGAATTGGTGGAGACAGGAAAGTTGAAGTATTACGAGGAGTTAAAGGCATCCATCCCGCCGGGACTGATCGAGATGCTGGAGATACCCGGACTGGGGCCGAAGAAAATCCAGGCATTAAATAAAAAGCTTGGCGTGGACTCGCTCGAAAAACTCGAGACAGCCTGCAAAGCGGGAAAAGTGGCCGCGTTGGATGGTTTTGGCGAAAAAACGCAGACCAATATTCTGGAGGGCATGGAACGCCGGCGGACGTATGCGAGCAAACATTTGATCAGTCAGGCGTTGCGCGCAGCCGAACCGTTGTTGGAACAGTTGCGGGATATGCCTGATGTCATCCGCTGCAGCACGGCGGGCAGTTTGCGGCGGTTCAAGGAAGTCATCGGTGACATTGATCTGCTGGCGTCCAGCAAGAAACCAGCGGCCGTGATTGATTTTTTTGTGTCCCAACCCGGCATTTTAAAGGTCATTGCCAAGGGCGAAACCAAGGCCAGTGTGCTGCTTGCTGAAGGTATTCAATGCGACTTGCGTGTGGTGACCGACCGGGAATTTCCCTTTGCCCTGGCCTATTTTACCGGTAGCAAGGAGCACAACATCGTGATGCGACAGCGGGCGATCCAGCGCGGCCTGCGCTTGAACGAATACGGCTTGTTCAAATCGAAAGAAGAAACCCGCGATCCGGCATTATTGGTGCCCTGCCCCACCGAGGAGGCAATCTTCGCCGAACTCGATCTGCCGTTCGTGCCGCCCGAATTGCGGGAGGATCATGGGGAATTCAAGGCGGGCGAAAAAAATACGCTACCGAAGCTGGTCGAGTGGACGGAACTCCGCGGTTCGCTCCACAACCACTCCAACTGGAGCGACGGCCACAGCACGCTGCCCGAGATCGCCGAATACATGGAGAACCTGGGCTTGGAATATTGGGCCATCACCGATCATTCCAAGTCATCCTTCCAAGCCAATGGGCTGGACGCAAAACGACTGCGTGCGCAGCTGGAAGAGATCAAACGCATCAACGAAGGGCTGGTTGAACGTGGCAGCGACTTTCGTTTGCTGACTGGCAGCGAGGTGGACATTTTAAAGGACGGACTGGATTTTAGTGACGACGTGCTCGCGGATTTGGATGTCGTCGTGGCAAGTTTGCATGTGGCGTCCAATAATGAGGCTGAAAATACCCGCCGATTGATCAAGGCTGCGCAAAACCCACATGTGCATATCCTTGGTCACCTGACCGGCCGGCTGCTTTTGGAACGCGAACCCTATCCGGTGAATGTGCCAGCGGTAATCGATGCTTGCGCAGAAACCGGCACTTGGATTGAGCTGAACAGCAACCCGCGCCGTTTCGATATGGATTGGCGGCATTGGCCTTACGCCAAGAGCAAAGGCGTGAAATGCGTGATCAATCCGGATTCTCATCGTAACGAACATGCCGGTTTTTTGCGGCTGGGCACCGGCATTGCCCGGAAAGGCTGGCTGGAGAAAAAAGACGTGGTTAACACCTTGAATCTGGCACAGTTATTGCGGGAATTAGCTCAGGATTGTCGCCGTTGAAACAAAATGCGACAAGCCAAAAGGTTGCAAATGAAAAAAAGTTGTGTTTTTTCAAAAAAAAGTTTTGCAACTTCAGGGCGAGCACTGTTAAAGTTCTGGCATTCGTTCCTGTAACATTTTATTTAAGAGGTGCGTCAAGTGTAGTAAAGATCGGTCTGAACTTTACAATCCAGAGTACAAAATGAAGAAATTAATCATATCTGCAAGCGTGGTGGCTGTTGGCGCCGCAAACATTCAATCCGCCTTTGCTGATTCATCAGCAGCAATTGGTGCTCCCACGTCCAAACTCTGGACGGCCAGCGCAACGTTGCGCGGTTTCTACGACAGCAATTACGCCATCCAAAACGCAGGGAATAACAAGGGAAGCTACGGCATCGAGCTGAGCCCTAGTGTTGCGTTGAACGATTCGCTCCAACAAACTGACTTTGGTATCCGCTATACTTACGGTCTTTACTGGTATCAGCAGCGCCAGATCATGAGCGAGAATGCAATTGATCAAACGCACCAGGTTGATTTGTGGCTTGATCATGCATTTGATGAGCGCTGGAAAGTTAATTTCGCGGACACTTTCGCAGTTGGCCAAGAACCGGAATTGATCGGCGGTGGTGGTGTTCCGTATCGTGTGGAGGGTAACAATATCGGCAATCACGCCAGTGTGAGCCTTTCCACCCAATGGACTCGTGAGCTAAGCACCCTGGTTCATTACAACAATGATTTTTATGATTATGAACAAAACGGCGGAAGCGCCGCCGACCCTAGCCTCGCGGGCTTGTTGAATCGGGATGAGAATAATCTCGGAATTGACGGTCAGTGGCATTTCGATCCTGAAACCATGGCCTTTGTTGGCTACGCGATTGATTGGGTAGATTACCTCAGCAACGAGACAATCGGCAATATCCCGGGGGTCACGCCTACTCAGCCCTTCAGCAGCTCATACCGCGACAGCTTGGGACACCAGTTCTACGTTGGTTTCCAGCATAATTTCACCCCCAATCTGTCTGGCAATGCCAAAGCAGGTGCGACCTATACGGACAGTTACAACCAGTCGCAGGGCGATTCCACCGATTGGTCACCTTATGCAAACGTTTCATTGTCTTATACTTACCTACCAGGAAGCTACGCTCAATTGGGTTTCAGCCAGGGGAATAATTCGACGTATGTAGTGCTTGCCGGCGCAAACCCCGGTATCATTCAATATCAGGAAACCTCGATTATTTATGGGAGTATCAATCATCATTTCACGAAAAAGTTGATTGGCACGGCTCTCGCCTCGTATTCCTACTCTGAATTTCATGGCACGGCCGAACTAGGACCTGACGTGGCTTACAGCGCGGGTTTGAATCTTACTTACATCATCAACGATTTTCTTTCCACGGATGCCGGTTATAATTATGACCGCCTTCGTTCCGATGTGGCCGGCGCAGCGTACGAACGCAACCGCTTTTATGTCGGCCTGACCGCAACTTATTGACTTGAAGGAGTCGAGATTAACGGCCAGCATGGTTTGAACATACAGCTAGGGAGCCGCGTCCAATAATGGCCAGGCTCCCGATTTTTTTTATATGGACGAAACAAAAACCCCGGCCGCTGCCGCGGAAGCGCAACTTCATTTCTTGGATTATTGGCGGGTAATCCGCATTCGCAAGGCAATCATCATCACCGTCTTCTTGATCACTGCGATCATTGCCACGGTGGTCACCTTCGTCCTCCCGGAGTCCTACGCCAGCACGGCCCGGATCAAGGTGGAGCGGGATGTCCTGAACATTCCCGGCATGGGCAACTCGGCAACCGCCGATTCAACCGGTTTTGACCCGTATTTCATCCAGACCACCTTTGAAATCATGCAGTCCGAGATTGTGCTGAGCAATGTGATTGCCACGCTGGATCTCAACGACAAATGGGGCAAAAAATTCAACAACGGCGAAATGTTCAAGACCACCGACACGATGGCGATCCTGAAAGATATCATGTCGCTAAACCCGGTACGGAACACCAAGCTGATCGCCATCACCGTTTACAGCGATGATGCCAAGGAAGCGGCGGACATCGCCAACGCGGTGGCCGAGTCCTACCGGGAATACCGGCTGGAGTCGCAGCAGCAACTGGCCTTAACCGGTTTGAAGGCCCTGCAGGATCAATATGACCAGGAACAAGCGGAGATTTCCACCGTCCAGTCCAACGTGGACGAATTACGCAAGAATCTCGGCATCGTGGATTACGCCAATTCCACAACTTACAACCCGTCAATGAGCGAAGAACAGATGCGCCAGTTGAACCAACAGCGGATTGAGTACGAGCGCGATTACACGGAATCGCAGAGCCAGCTCAATGATTTGAGGGCTTACGACACGAAACAACTGCGCGACGTGTTGCCCTCGGTATTTCCCGACCAGAATCTCCAAAGCCTCTTGGACAAGCTGCATGAATCGGAGCAACAGTTCTCGGTTCTGACCAACGATTATTCTCTGACGAACGTGGTGGTGCTGCGTGTCGGATCGGAGATTGACACACTGAACAAGCAAATCGACGACCGGGTCGTTGGCCTCGTGGCCGGCATCAGCAGCAAAGTGGACTCGCAGAAGGCGGCTCTGGATGAAATCACCAGGGAAGTCAATGATGCCAAGAACAAGGATCTGGCCGATTCGGCCAAGAACCAGCCATATTACGATGCCAAGAGGGATCTGGATCAATTGAACGAGCAACACCGGCTGCTGTACCTGAAAATGGACGCGGAAAAAGTGGATGCCTATATTCCCAAGGACTCAATGGTGCAAGTGGTCGATCCCGCCGTGCCTGGTCGTTTGCCGGTGAAGCCCAATAAGCCGCTGAACATCGGTCTCGGTTTAATCTTCGGTCTGATCATGGGTATTGGCCTCGCGTTCTTTATTGAATACCTGGACACAAGCGTCAAGACAATCGATGACGTGGAACGCATCTTCCAAGCACCGGTGCTGGGAGTCATCCCGCAGAACATTGGATATCTGATGGACGAAGGACCGGAGAGCAAGAACGCTGAAGCCTACCGGGTGCTGCGGACAAACCTGCTGTTTTCACGGCGACAGGAAAAATTCAACACCATCGTCATTGTCAGCGCGGGCGCGGGCGAAGGCAAATCCACCACCACGATCAATCTGGCCACCGTGTTTGCCCAGTCTGGCAATCGGGTTTTGATTGTCGATTCTGATCTGCGCCGTCCGACGTTGCACAAATTATTCAAGGTTCCCAACAATCTCGGCCTCACCAATTATCTCCTCAAACAAAGTTCGGTGCTGGAAACGGTTCAATCAACCCCGGTTCCCAACCTTGATTTTATGCCGAGCGGACGGTTACCGAATAGCGCAATGGGGATTCTGGGTTCCGACCAGATGAAGGAGATGATCAAGGAATTAAAGGAACGCTATGACTTCATTTTCTTTGATTCACCCCCAATTCTTGGGGTGAGCGATGCTTCTGTTTTGGCCAGCGAAGTTGACCTCGTAATGCAGGTAATTCAGTACCGACGTTATCCGCAACCGATGACGATCCGAGCCAAACAAATGATCGAAAAAGTCGGCGGCAATTTCGTGGGTATTGTTCTGAATAACATTAACATGTCGCAGGACGAGGGCTACTATTATTATAGTGGTTACTATCATGATTATTACTACAGCCGGAACGAGAACGAGCAGGAAGCCGAAGCCAAGGCCAAGGACGTCGAAACGGACAAGAGCAGCGTCGGCATCAAACAAAAATATTGATTGGCGGGGCAAATTCGCCAGTATTACGGCCCATGAATTTGAGTTCTTTCAGTAGCTTGCGTCACCTTTGGTTGTGTTTCCTGCCACTGTTGGGCCTTTTGATTGGCGGATGCGATTCCACCGATCAGGTCAACACAAACTCCGATCCCACCACCTTCGTGTCGCACTTGCACATTGGCGACACACTGACCGTGACACTGGACGGACTGCCTACGCCGGTGTCGCCCCACGAGGAAGCCATCAAGGACGATGGCACCATCACCATGGATTTGATCGGACCGATCAAGGCGGAGGGCAAAACGCTCGGCCAGTTGCAACGCGATATTTATGCCGCCTACGTTCCCCGGTTTTATACCCACTTGGACGTTGCGGTGACCACCACGGGAGACCGGGTTTATTATGTGCAAGGTGAAGTCACGCGGCCGGGCGAACAATTGTACCGCGAAGGCATGACAGTTACGCGGGCCATCACATCGGCCGGGGATTTTACCGACTTTGCCAATCATAAAAAGGTCGTTCTGACGCGGGCAAATGGCGAGCGCATCAAGGTCAATTGCGAAGAAGTCATGAATGGCGATGCCCCTGACCCGATCGTCTACCCGGGCGACCGCGTCTTTGTGGCGCGCCGTCTCTGGTGATGGTTCAGCTCTCGATTCTTTCCGGAAAACTGGCGGGTGATATCCAAATCATCCACCAATTTCCATTTTTAATCGGTCGCTCGCCGGAAAATAACCTTTGCCTTGATGATGCCGGTATTTGGGAGCAGCACCTGACGCTGGATTTCCAAATAAAACAGGGCTTCACCCTCGAAACCAGGACGGCAGCGCTGGCCACCGTGAACGGCCAGCCGCAAAAATCCACCAGGTTGCGTAACGGCGACATCATTTCGATCGGATCGGCCAAAATCCAATTCTGGCTGGCGCCGGCGCCGTTGCGGGGACTGGGCCTGCGCGAGGCCCTTGTTTGGCTGCTCGTGGCGTCCGTGGTGGCGTCTCAGCTCGCCCTGATTTACTGGCTCGGCAGTTGAATCGCCCGGGTACTTCCGGCTCAATGCCTGAAGTGCCGCGTGCCGGTGAACGCCATGGTCATCCCCCGTTGATCTGCCGCCGCAATCACCTCGGCATCGCGCACTGATCCGCCCGGTTGGATCGCCCCTGTCGCCCCGGCCTCCGAAGCCGCAATCAAACCGTCCGGGAACGGAAAAAATGCGTCACTACAAACCACGCTGCCTTGCAGCGAAAGTTTGGCCTCGCCCGCCTTCCATACGGCAATCCGGCTGGAATCCACCCGGCTCATCTGCCCTGCCCCGACCCCCAAGGTGCGATCAACCCCCACATAAACAATCGCGTTGGATTTGACGTGCTTGACCGCGCGCCAGCCGAACAACATGGCTTTCAACTCGGCTTCCGAAGGTTTCCGGCGCGTGACGATCTTAAGGTCGGCCGCCGTGGTGACCTTCAAATCTGTTTGCTGCAGTAAATAAGAATCCGCCCCCACCCCCCGCACGGACCACGGTTGCGCCGACGCGGGATTTTTCAAGGTCTTGATCAGGCGCAGGTTTTTTTTCTGTTGCAGAATAGCCAGTGCCTCGGGAGAAAAATCCGGGGCGATGATGACTTCGCTGAAAATCTCGGCAATGGCGGAGGCGCACTCGGCGTCGAGCCTCGTGTTCACGCCGATAATGCCGCCGAAGGGAGCCTGGCGATCGGTGGCAAAAGCTTTCTCCCAGGCTTCGCGAAGATTGGCGCCCTGGCCGATGCCGCAAGGATTGGTGTGCTTCAGGATCGCCAGCGTGGGCAAGTCATTCAGGAATTCAGCGACCAAGCTGGCGGCGGCCGTCAGGTCCAAAATATTATTGTAGGAAAGTTCCTTGCCGTGGAGTTGTTGAAAGTACTCATTGAACCGGCCGTAAAGCGCTGCCGCCTGATGCGCATTTTCGCCGTAGCGCAAGGATTGGACCAGCGGCGCGGAAAGGGTCAGCGCCGGCGGCAAGTGGATTGTTCCCGGCGAGAACTCCTTTTGCAAATGAGCGGCAATGGCGGCGTCGTATGCCGCGGTGCGGGCGTAGACCTTGGCGGCGAGCTGGCGGCGGAAATCCAGGGCGGTGTTTCCCGACTCGGAGATTTGTCGCGCGACTTCCGCATAGTCCCCCGGATCAACCACCACCGTGACGCTGTCATGGTTCTTGGCGGCGCTTCGCAGCATGGAAGGTCCTCCGATATCAATGTTCTCAATGGCGTCATGCAGGCTCACGCCGGGCCGGGCAACGGTTTGTTCAAAGGGATAAAGATTCACAATCACAAGGTCGATGGGCGTGATTGCGTGCGCCTTGACGGCCGCTTCATGGGCCGTGTTACCGCGGATGAACAACAAACCGCCGTGCACTTTGGGGTGAAGGGTTTTCACGCGCCCATCCAGCATTTCGGGAAAACCCGTGTGGTCGGTGATGTCCTTTACCGTCAGACCAGCTTCCCGTAAAGCTTTGGCGGTGCCGCCGGTTGAAATAATTTCGATGTCGGCCTTCGCCAGAGTTTGGGCCAGGGGAACCAAGCCGGTTTTGTCGGAGACGGAAATGAGGGCGCGTTGAATTTTTGCCATAGCAGGACAAAATCCCGAATGCCGCGAGCGACGTCAACCGCAAACGCGATTACTTGACGGGAGTCAGATCAGCGCCGACCGCCCGCTCAAAGCGCGCGCGCGCGGTAGAGTAATCGTGCCGGGCCTGGATTTGCGTGGTACGGGCCTGGGTCAGCGAGGTCTCCGCGTCCAGCACATCCAACTGGGTGCCAGTGCCGGCGCCGGCCCGTTGCCTGGCCTCGCGCAACGCCTCATCTGCTTCCTCCTGAACTGTCACTTGGGAATCTAGCGTCTCGCGCGCCTGGATAAGATCCGAATAAGCGGTGCGTACCTGTAATTCGATCTGGCGCGCCTGGTCATCCAGCACCGTGCGCGATTTGTCATACTGTGCCTTGGCTTCCCTGACTTTGCCGGCCGTCAGCAGACCGTCAAAAATATTCCAGGACAATTGCGCCCCGGCGTTCCATCCGGATAAATCACTGCTCAGGGAGACCTGGGATTCGCCGCCCTGCGGATATTGCTCGTTAAACCAATTATAACCGGCAAAGACCGAAACGGAGGGTTTGTAACCGGATCTGGCATTGATGATGTTGAGTTGTTGAAGCTCAACGCTCTTGCGCAGGGAGAGCAGTTCGGTGCGCCGCTCGAGCGCCTGCTGCAGCGCATCGGACAAATTGATTTGAAATGGGGCATCATCGAAATCATCTGTCAAATTCAGTGGGATATCCTGCCAGACATCATGCGGCAGATTGTAGCCCAGCAGGTTGGCGAGGTTGTTTTTGGCAATCCGGTAGTTATTGCGCGCCTGGATCAAATTCGGGCGTTCATTGGCAACGGCCACCTCGGCACGGAGCACATTGAACTTGGGAACCGTGCCCGCCTTGAGCCGTTGCTGCTGGTCGGACAGTTCCCGCGCCAGCAAATTGACCGAGGCCTCGTGCACAGTGATTTCCTGCGCGGCCAGCAGCACATCATAATAGGCCAGCCGGATGTTTAAGAGCGCATCCGCCACGCTGGTTTGATAATTGGCCAGCGCCTGTTTTTCGGTCGCCGTGGCTGCTTGGAAGGCCGCCTTCAGCCGGCCGCCGAGATAAATGGATTGCACAAGCTGAATCCCGGCATTCCAATTCTGATCTGGCGTCGTGATGGTGTAATTGTCGAAGGTGATGCCTTCAATGTCGCTCGGCTGCGTGTATTTATACTGGCTGGTTGCCTGAAGTTGCGGCAACGCCACCGCGCGGGTTTCCACGACGAGGCCCCGCGAACTCTCGAGATCATTCTTGGCTTCTACAATCGCCGCATTCTGCTCCAGGGCGGTGTTCAGAGCGTCCACAAGCGAAAGGGGCCGCGTGAGCCAGGCGGGGAAGTTGGTCTGCGGGGTTTGTGCTCCGGCGACCGTGGCCGCAACCCACAAAGAAAAATTCAAAAAAAACAGCTTGGTCATTTTTCTCATATTGAAAAGTCAGTTCTTTTTCGCGGAATAATCCTTCATCGCCGCGAGCGAAAAACGGGTGATGTGATCGGCCAGCATGGCCACCGCCTCGGGGTCTTCCGGCAGGAGACCGGGAAACAGCTTGACCACGGCCGGACGACAGTGTTTGTAAAAAACGCACTGGCTCAACACACTAAACGCGCAACTCAACACGCGTTGGTCCGTCGGCGGACAATTAAGGATTTCCGAAATGATTTTCCAAAGCACGTTTGACATGGGCCGGATCCGTTCCTCAATTAATGAATCCAGCGCTGGTGTCGGTTCAATCATTTCACGGGACATCAGCCGCCCGTGCCATGAGTTCGGGCCTTTCTCAAAAATTCGCGACAAAAGCGAAAGCACAAACGCGTGGAGCTTTTCCCGGGGCGGAGCCGTTTCGGGCAGCCCCAGCAAAAGTGGGTATTTTCCCAGCGCACGGCCATGGGCATAACGAAGCACCTCCACATAAAGGGTTTCCTTGTCCCCAAAATGATAATTGATGGCCGCCACGTTCGCACCCGCGCGCTGACAAATCTCGCGCACGGTGGCCGCACGAAAGCCTTCTTCCGCAAAAACTTCGCCCGCCGCCTCAAGCAAATGACGCCGCGTAACATCCTGCGCAGGATCGTCGGAGATGAAGGGCGACTTGACTTTCATGTTTCAAACACATAATTCAAACAATTGTTTGATTCGTCAACAAAAATTTTATCCCAGGCTGCTCACCTGCCGGTTTCAAGTTTCCCTTGACTTGTTGGGTGTAACCACAGCGGATCGCCTTTGCGGAACGCTTGCAAAATCCGGTCATATAGTTTCTCCTAGTCGGAATGTGGCGACTTTGGGGACTGCTTTTTCTGGCGGGAAGTGTTTTGGTGACCTCAGCTGGCTTCGCTGCGGAATCAGCGGAGGTGAACTTGGATTATGTGGCGCAACGCGCCCTTGATCGGGCGCAAGAGCCCTTTCATTCACCGCGGGTGGATTTGCCAAAGGTTCTGCAGGCGGACCAGTTGGATTACGATAAATACCGGGAGATTCGCTTTCGCCGCGACCGCGCCCTCTGGACCGCCGATAACCTGCCGTTCCGCATCGAATTTTTCCATCCCGGCTACCTCTATTCCGAACCGGTCCACGTCAACGAATTCACACTGACGCACACACAACCGATTCGTTTCATGCAGGATTTCTTCGATTATGGCAAGCTGACCGACCTGGCCCAACAGATCCCCGCCAAGACGGGTTACGCGGGCTTCCGTATCTTGTACCAACTCAACCAGACGAACCAATTTGACGAACTAGGCGCGTTTCTCGGCGCGAGTTATTTCCGCTTGCTGGGCAAGGGGCAGTGTTACGGCCAGTCAGCGCGCGGCTTGGCGATTGATTGCGGAGAGGGCGACCGACCCGAGGAGTTTCCGATCTTCACGGACTGGTGGCTCGGCAAACCGAATGGTGATGACACAGAGTTGCGCTTTTATGCCATCCTCGACAGCGTAAGCTGCGTGGGCGCGTATGAGTTTCTGGTCCGCCCCGGGGAAACGACGGTGTGCGATGTTGATGCGGTCCTTTATTTGCGCCCAACTAACCTTGTGGCCGCCGTGAATCCTGCTCGCAAGCCTATTGACACGATCGGCCTCGCTCCACTAACCAGCATGTTTTGGTTTGGCAAGGATACGGAACAGAAACCGGACGAGTATCGGACGGAAGTCCATGACACGGACGGACTTCTGGTCCACATGGGCAACGGAGAAATTTTCTGGCGCCCGCTTGATAATCCGCCGGTGTTGCGCCATCAAATTTTTCATGCGCCAAATATCCGGGGTTTTGGCCTGCTGCAACGCGAGCGTAGTTTTGCCGCCTATCAGGACATGTTTAATTTGTATCAGGACACCCCGAGCGTTTGGATTTCGCCGCACGGTGACTGGGGCGACGGCGATTTACACCTGGTCGAATTAAGCACGACGTATGAAGGACTGGACAACATCGTCGCTTTCTGGGATCCCAAAGTGAAACCCCAGCCCCTGCAGCCGTATCGTTTCGGGTACACCATGAAATGGACGCGGGAGACGGATTTAAAACTCTCTGTCAACAAGGTGGTTTCGACGCGGATCGGGCTGGACGGTCGATTTGTCGGCGCGCGACAATTCGTCATTGATTTCGAAGGACCGGACTTGGATACAATTCCCCAGGACAAACCGCCGACGTCCATTGCCAGTTGCAGCCCGAACGCGGCAATCGTCGATAACTATGTAGTGTGGAACCCGTTTGCAAATAAATGGCGGGTTTACCTCTCGATGCAACCCAAAGCTGGAAACCACGATCCGGTGGACTTACGCTGCACACTGCACCGCGGCAAAGAGATTGCGAGTGAAACCTGGACTTATTTATGGAGTCCGCCTTAAAAAACCTGACCGATTCCGCCGGCGGGATTGCCGGACGGTCCCTTGAGGAATGGAACGCGGCCTATGTGAAAGTGGAAAACTATTTTCACGCGCTGCGGATCCGCAACAAACCCCTGCTGGGTCAGCTCGTTTTGAGGGTTTTGGAACGGGCCCAAAAGCGGGCGCCTGGGGAATTACGACGCTCAGCCACCGAGCTGTCCGTGGAAGAAATGGAACGCCTGGTGACAGACTGGTTCGCCGAGGTGCTGCAGGCCTCACCCACCAATGCCGACCAAATGCTCTCGACGCGCGGACGGCTGGCTCTGCTTCTGGCAGACATGCCCGGCAAATGGCAGGACCAATTTCTGCGTCCCGGCCCCTGGCCGGATGAATTCGTGGCCGGAATGCGCGATACCTTCCTGCTGGCAGGTCCGGATTTTCAACTGTCGAAAATGACGCCACGTCCGCTTGATCTTGGCCCGATTACGACACTGACCAACCTCGGAAAATATCCGTATGTGCGCATGGCCACGGCATGGATTTTGTTTGCCCTGTTGCTGATCGCCCTCTTCTGGATCACGCACCACATGAAAAATGGGTGACCTCCCCAATATTTCCGAGGCTAGTCTCCCGCGCATTCGCCGGGGCTGGCGGTTGTTCCTCTTTTATTCCTCGGCCGTGTTGCTGACCGGCTTGGTTTCCATGCTGTTTGCCGATCTGCTCTGGCGCACCGGCTGGTCAGCCTCGCGCACGGTGCTGCTCTCGCTGTTCGTGATTTTGTTTTTGTTGTCCGCCATCGGCTGCATGCACGGGCTTTATGGCTTTGGCATCCGGCTGTTTGGCACCCGCTGCCGGATCACGGCACTCAAGGAATACCGGAACCAGGATATTTCCGGCGTCAGCACTGCGATTGTCTTCCCGATTTACAACGAGAACGCGATCCGCGTTTTCGAGGGATTGCGCGCCGTTTATGAATCCCTGGCCAAGACGGGCCAGCTGGACCGGTTTGACTTCTTTGTTCTCAGCGATACCACTGATTTGGACAAATGGGTGGAGGAAGAACGATGCTGGCAGGAACTCGCGCAGGATTTGGATGCGCTGGGCAAGATTTATTACCGCCGCCGGCTGTTTAACGAGGAACGTAAAAGCGGTAACGTGCGCGATTTCTTGAATACATGGGGCAGGCGCTATCGCTACTTCGTTTGTTGCGACGCCGATAGTGTGATGCGGGGAGAAACGCTGGTGGACCTGGTAAAACTGATGGAAACCCACCCGAGCGTGGGCCTGATCCAGACGGTGCCGGCGCTCGTCAATGCGGAATCGTTGTTCGGCCGGATTCAGCAATTTGCCAATCGGCTTTATGCCCCGGTGTTCATCGCGGGTTTGAATTATTGGGCGCTGGACCTCGGAAACTATTGGGGCCACAACGCCATCATTCGCACGGAGCCGTTCATGCAATTTTGCGATCTGCCGCAATTGCCCGGCCGCAAACCCTTCGGTGGACAGATCTTGAGCCACGATTTTGTGGAGGCCGCCCTCATGTTGCGGGAAAACTGGAAGGTCTGGCTGGCGTATGACCTCGAAGGCAGTTATGAGGAAGCCCCTCAGGCATTGATCGAGAACGCGCAGCGCGAGCGCCGGTGGTGCCAGGGCAATTTGCAGCATAGCCTGGTTTTATTTGCCAAGGGGTTGCGGGGCGTGAGCCGTCTGCACTTGTTGCTCGGGATTTTTGGTTACCTGGCGAGTCCGCTCTGGCTGGCGTTCCTCCTCGCGTTCAACTGGCTTTATTGGTACCAGAATTACACCGGTTTATCGAACCTCTCGGTGCAAGCTTTCAACCCTTACCTGGCGAACTGGAGCGGCACCGCCCACGCATTGTTGATTTTTGTGATTTGCATGGTCGTAATCATGCTGCCCAAGCTGCTTTCCCTGATTGACCTCGCCCGCGACCGGCAACGCTGCCAGAGTTTCGGTGGTCTGGAACGCGCCACTCTGGGGGTGGTGGGCGAAACCATTTTTTCCACGCTCCACGCCCCCATGCTCATGCTATGGCATACGCGATTTGTGCTGACCAACCTGGCCGGCATAACGGTGGGCTGGACGGCCCAGAAACGCGACGCCGACGGTACTGGCTGGCTTTACGCCGCCCAGAGACATTGGGGACACACCTTGATTGGCGTGGTTTGGGGCTGGTTCATGTGGAATTTGGATCCAACCTTGTTTTGGTGGTTTACTCCCGTGCTCGCCGGACTGATTTTCGCCGTTCCCATCAGCGTGTTGACCAGCCGCCGCAGTATCGGTCTGGGCGCCAAAAGCCTGGGGCTTTTCCTGACACCGGAAGAAACCCGCCCGCCCCAGGAAATTGTCTCGCTCCGCTCCCGCATGCGAATTCATGACCTGACGGATGATAAAACGCCCCGCCGAACCCATGCCGGTCTGGCCGAAGCGGTGCTCGATCCCTACGTCAACGCCATCCACGTCTCTCTCTTGCGCGAAAAGCAAATGAATCCAAGTTACGCGGAGCAGTTTGTGCGACTCGGCACCGGCACCGATCAGGTGCGTGCTCTGGGGGAAAAACTTCTGGCCGAAGGACCGGAAAAATTAAAGCCTTCCGAACGAATGAGCGTGTTGGCCGATCAAAAACTGATGGTGCAATTGCATTCCCAGGCATGGTTGCGCCCGGAGGAAAAACTTGCGCCCTGGTGGAAACTAATGATCCGCGAATTCAGCCAGCGGGATTGAGAGCGAAGTTCGGGTTCATTAGCCTCACTCCGTTTGGGTCGCGTGTCCTTGCCGGTTTCACAAGAGCTCGACTGCCCGCTGCAATTCCTCGTCAGTATTGTAAAAGTGGGGCGAGAATCGAATGTACTGCTGCCCCTTGCGATCCGCGCGCAGTGAAGTGACGATCCCCGCCTGCGTGAGTTTGGAATGCAAGGGAGTCAGGTCCTTTCCGGGCTGAAAAATGGAGGTGATGCCGCTGATGATTTCGGGCTCCGGCTTGGGATTCAAAATCTCAAACGGTTTGGCTCGCAAAGCCGAAACAAGCCAGGCGCGTTTGCGGGCAAGCTCCGCGGCAATGCTTTCGACGCCGATCTCCAGCGCCAGCTCCAGTGCTGCAATCAGTCCTGTCAATCCGAGCAGGTTATGGGTGCCAGCTTCAAATTTGCGGGCGTCGTGGCGAAATTCAATTTTATCCTGCGCCACAAAATTAGGGGAACGAACGTTGTGCCAGCCATAAACCGGTGGATTTAATTTTTCCTGCAATTCGCGGCGCACATACATGATTCCCGCGGCGCAAGGTCCAAGGAGCCATTTGTGCGCGTCGGCTGCGAGAAAATCGACATTTTCCACGGTCGTCGGCCAGGCGCCGACGGTTTGGATGGCATCGAGACAAAAGAGGATGCCCCGCTCGCGCAGGAATTTCCCGATGGCATTATGGTTCAGCCGGCAGCCGCTGATGAAATGGCACGAGGCCAGGGCAACCAGCCGGGTGTTTTCATCCACCTGCCCCATGACATCCACCGGACGGATCGAACCCAGCCCACGGGTGTTAAGCAGCCGCACCTGCACTCCTCGCGCGGCAAGCGCCATCCATGGATACACGTTGGAGGGATAATCATCGTGGTAAATGAGGATATTATCCCCCTTGCGGAAATTCAGTCCGGAGGCAATAAAACTCAAAGCCAGCGACGTCGGTCCGACGAGCGCCACCTCTTCGCTCTGGCAATTCAGCAGGCGGGCCGCCAGCTTGCGGGCATCGTCCAACCGGTTTAGCATGAAAGCTTCCTGGTCGCCCTTGGTACCCTCGCCGGCGCATTGCACCACCGCCTCGGCCACACGTCGTGGCAGCGGACAAACACCAGCATGGGCAAAAAACGACTTCGTTTGTGAGACGGGAAACTCCTCCCGGCGCAAATCTTCATTGCTTAAAATTTCAGTCAGCGTCATGGGGAAAAATCAAACTCCACTCATTGCAGTCGCGTAATAATTGGTCCAGAACTTGATGACGGTGTAGGCCACCACCGCCACCACTGATCCGTAAATAAGGCCGTTCACGACGCGGGTGAATAATCGCAGGGCGCGAAATCCTTCCTCCTGATAGTAAAGATGCAACCGGCTAAGGGATTCATCCAGTTTGCCACTCATTTCGCCGGTGTGGTAAAGATTTGCAAACAGCTCGGGGAAATAATGGGTCTGGCTGACCAGGTCGGCGGGGGTCATGCCTCGGTCAATTTTCTCAGCCCAGCCTGCAATCTCGCCCTTCAAATGCTGCGAACCGGCGGCAGCGGCGGCCAGTTCCCAGCTCTTGGTAACATTGACGCCTGCATTGGTCAGTGCATCCAGCGCCGCCGCAAGTCGCGATAAGACCAGATATTGTAGCGCCTTGCGGAGAATCGGGATGGTTTGAAAAAAACTTTCAACCATGGAACGCCACATGGCCCCGCGCTGGCCGTGGCAGGCAAAAATGAAAAATAAAATAATTCCGTACCCTCCCCCGAAAACCACAACTTTTTCAATGATAAAAGGCACGCAGGCCGCCGTGTGTCCGTTGAAGATCCCCTCCACCACAAAACCGGTCATCAAAGGCAGCGGAAAAATAAGCAGAAACACGTGGAGCGTCGCCAAAGTGGTCAACAAACCTGAAATGGTGTCGCGAATGATCTTGGCCCGGGTCGCATAATAAGTGGAAAGCAGTCTAAAGCTGGTATCCAAGCGACCGGATTCTTCCCCCACGGAGAGCAGGGCCATATCAAAATCTGACAGCCAGCCTTGGACGCGTTTCATGCTGTCCGTGAAAGTATGGCCCGCCTGAAGATGTTCGATGAGCTGAAGAATGGTTTTGCGGGTGCCGCGCGCAGAGGCGCTTTTTCCCGCCATCTCAAGAGCTTTGACCAGCGGCACGCCGGCCGCGATCATGGCACCCAACTGATTATACAACTCCGCCCTGCGATTAAGTTCGGCGGGCGTGACCAAAAAGGACATACGCCACCAGAACTCAGGCGGCAGCGCGGTCGAGGCTGGCTTTCAAATCGCGTTTGCTCTTGGCGCCAACCATTTGCTCCGCAACAGTACCATTTTTGAAGATTAACAGCGTGGGAATGGAACGAATCTGGAATTGGGCCGCGAGTCCCTGATGATCATCAACATTGACTTTGCCGATCTTGACTTTGCCTTGAAATTCGGTGGCCAACTCGTCCAGCACGGGCCCAATTTGCTTGCAGGGACCGCACCATTCTGCCCAAAAATCTACCAACACAGGTGTCGTGGATTGCAGGGTTTCTTTCTCAAAATTATCCTGGGTCAGGGTGACAATCAAAGGGGAAGCCATAATTTTCGGTATTGAATGATAAGAATTACCGTCTGCCTAGCTGGAGAAACCCTCCACGACATTCTTCAAGGTGAGGAAAACCCAAACGACACCCCCGACACCAATAAGTCCCGCCACGGCGGCGGCGTAAATCAAAATGGTATCCAAAGTTTTAATGGCCGCCGGAGCAGGAGCGGAGGTGGAACGTTGCACTGGAGCGGGACGCTGTGCGGCAGTTGGAGCCGAGCCGGTTTTGGTCGCAGGAGCTGCGGCGGCAGCCACCGGAGCGGCAGCGGACTTGGCGGGGGCAGACACCGTTGGCGGAGCGCCAAAAGCAGGACTTGGAGCCCCGGTCGGACCACCTGGCGGCAGCGTCGGCAATTTGATGGTCGGCGCGGCAGTCGGTTTCGGGGGCAAATTGATGCGAACCGTTTCCTTTTTGGGTTGCACTTTGCCGGTGGATTTCTTCAAGGGCTCGGCGCCCGTGGGTGCTCCCGGCAGTGGATTATTCGGAGGTAAATCGGCCATATTATTACTTTGAAGATAAGCGTGTCGGCGTGGCTGTCAAATGTAATTCTCGCGCCAAACAAAAAAAATCACTCGAGTCCAAAGCGCCGGCCATACTGACCAAAGTTCGGCGCCGATATGACTCCAGGAAATTAAAAGGTCTCCGCGAGAGAACGACACAGGCATTGTTTGCATTTCTGGCGGACAGCACACGTCAATTCCAAACGGATCGGGGGTCAATCCACCAAAAAGGACAACAGCAATCCCCAAGGGTGCTCCGGACAGGTTCCCAGGGAGCACAAAATGAAAAAAGCCCGGAAAAAATCTCCGGGCTTTAATTTGAAAGACTGGCGGCTACCTACTCTCGCGGAAGCTATACAACCACTACCATCGGCCATGCAGTGTTTGACGGCCGTGTTCGGAATGGGAACGGGTCGGACCACTGCGGTATTGCCACCAAATTGGGCGACACGGTTTTACCGTGTCAAAATTATATTGATAAAGAACATTTGCGGGCGTTCTCTGAAAACTACATATAGTAGACTATTGAGCCAACAATTCGCGAGTTGAAAATTCTTATTTCATTAAAGAAATAAGCAATCAAGCCGCACGACCGATTAGTATCAGTCAACTAAACACTTCACAGTGCTTGCATTCCTGACCTATCAAACGGGTGGTCTGCCCGTGGTCTTTAGGGAGCTTGCGCTCCGGGAAACATTATCTTGGGAGGAGCTTGGCACTTAGATGCTTTCAGCGCTTATCTCTTCCGCACATGGCTACGCAGCGATGCCCCTGACGGAACAACTGCCACACCAGAAGTGCGTCTAACCCGGTCCTCTCGTACTAAGGTTAGAACCCCTCAAGTTTCCTGCGCCCACAGTGGATAAGGACCGAACTGTCTCACGACGTTCTGAACCCAGCTCGCGTACCGCTTTAACCGGCGAACAGCCGGACCCTTGGGACCTTCTCCAGCCCCAGGATGCGATGAGCCGACATCGAGGTGCCAAACCGGATCGTCGATATGAACTCTTGGATCCGATCAGCCTGTTATCCCTAGCGTACCTTTTGTCCGATGAGCGACGGCAATTCCACATTAAACCGTCGGATCATTTGGGCCTGCTTTCGCATCTGCTCGACTTGTAGGTCTTACAGTCAACCTAGTTTATAGCCATACCCTCAACGCACGGTTGCCAACCGTGCTGAACCAAGCTTAGCGCTCCTCCGTTACCATTTGGGAGGAAACCGCCCCAGTCAAACTGACCTGCACGCACTGTCTCCCGTCTGGATCACAGATCGGGATTAGAATTCTAATTAGCAAAGAGTGGTGTTTCACATTGCGACTCCACGGGCACCGAGGCACCCGCTTCAAAGTCTCCCACCTACGCTACGCATCGCCAACCAGAACACACTACGAGCTTACAGTAAAGGTGCATAGGGTCTTTCCGTCCTACTGCGGGCATGCGGCATCTTCACCGCAATTACAGTTTCGCCGAGATCCTCTCCGAGACAGTC
>Ga0302320_10000947_pt1 | contig 69595 bp, 39 predicted proteins | sample Bog_T0_3_FD_202130 | JGI IMG/M metagenome (GOLD analysis project Ga0302320, IMG submission 202130) | Peat permafrost microbial communities from Stordalen Mire near Abisko, Sweden - Bog_T0_3 | ecosystem: Environmental > Terrestrial > Soil > Wetlands > Peat | place: Sweden: Abisko, Stordalen Mire...
TTGTCCGCCGGAACTGCCCACCCCAGTCCCTGGGACCGTGGCAGAAATGGCCACAGGCGAAGTCTGCACCACCGGACTCGTCTGTTCCGCGCCCGTGAGGATGTTGATGGCATGCAGCCGGGAGAAGTAGGCGCCGCTCTCCTTGGTGTTGCCCACAACATACATCGTATTTGTGGCGGGATTGATCACCGGCGTTCCCGTGATTCCAATGGTTGGGCGAATGTCGCTCTGTTGCAAACCGCCCGAGGGGTCGTCCGGGGGAACCGGTGTCGCGCCCGCTCCGGCGCCATGCGCAGCATCGAGTAAGGTGATCTTCCAGATCGGACTCGCATTCGATCCGGTGTTCGAATCTGCGTCGAAGGCATAGATTGAGTCGTTTTCCGTGGCAACAAAGAACACGTTGTGGACGTGTCCGTCGCTCATCGTCAATCCGGGAACATACAGGGGCTGTGCGTACACGGTGCTATCTACTTTCACCGAGAAAAGCTTGCCGAAGGATTTAACGTTCACGTTTGCCGGTGTCAACGCGGTTTCATTCGTGTTCTGCCCGGCGTGCGTCATGTCGTAGCGCCAGGTGGGTACGGTCACAGGCGTAGGAGACTGGGAAAGTAGAGGGGTACAGAGCAAACAGGACCGTAGCAATACGGCCCCCGCTGCGAGCGCGAACATGCGGTTTGCGCCCATTTTAGAAAGAGCCACATGTGCCGTTGTAGACCTGAGTATGTTGCCGTGGTGAGACATAGAAATCTAGCTCCCTCATTGGAGATGGGTGTAAGTAAAAGTTCGGCCGGGGGAGGCAAGAAGAAAGCAAAACCATGCTACACGAACGAGGACGGAATTCCCTCGATTTTTTTTGAGGCGGGCCTGAACCTACGGAACCACTCTGTAATCACGACGCACCAAAAGACAGCGACAGTTAACTGGGTGATTAGGGCCGAATTGTAACAAGACCCAATCATCCAGTCTCGGCCTCCAGGATCAGCTGAGAATGTCACTGATTAAGAACTTGTTGAAAAAGCAGCTGGCCCCCTGGACACGCCTTGAAAATATGCGGCGCTTTAGCCCCAGAGGGACGGGTCCGCCGGCGATTGCATTGGATCGCGGACTCTTTCAACAAGCTCTTAGCTCAGAATTGTTTGTTCGATAGGATAAGTGCGCATCTGCTGTGCCAGGATCGGCACGGCAGAAGAACCAGTTGATGTTGGGCCGCGAGGAATCTCAGCCCACACGGTCCGTATATTTATTACATAGTCATATACCGGCGATTTTCAATCGAGACAGCTTGAAGTTAGAGGAGTGCTTCGTCAGCGGGCCAAAGGGTCACGATCACGGTGTGTATTCCGGCGACTGGTAGCTCCAATGATTTGGGATGGCGCGTCTACCGTTCAATGAGAGAAACATGAGAAGGACCTCCCAGAACGAAAAACGCACAGGTGAAACCGACTCCTTCGGTTGATGTGCATCGCAATTGTGTGTCCCGATGAGGTGCGGTCATTCATGCAAAATACAACATTTGCGGCATCCCCTTCACCCGATTTCAAGAATCTGTCAGCAAAACCCAGGACTCGACAAATCGACCGAGGCCGCGTTGTTGACTTCCTCAAATTGATGAACGCTCGGAAAATAAACTGTCTTCGAGCCGACACACCCGGCAGGATGGCACGAGACGTGCAAGGCCTGTCGTGCGAGGTTCGGTAAGTCAATGCGTTTTGGCCCTCCCTTGCCTGATGGACCTTGCAAGTAACACTAACCCCTTTGGAACGTGGAGAACCAATGCTTCAGACAGAAAGGCTACCGAAAGTCACTTTCTTCGACCCCGGTTCGGAAGTGACGCTCGATCTTTCCAACTGCGGTGGACAAATCCTATTCGCTTCGGAGACAGTTTCTCGCCTTGCTCCCGATACAGCGACAATAGGTTTGATCTTTCGAACAGGCCCGGAGCTTGTCCTCGGTTGGTTGGGAGTATTGGCTGCCGGCAGGGTCCCCGTTATCCTGCAATACCCAACAGAGAAGATGAGCAAGTCGTACTGGCACGACTCCATTCGGGACACGATCTCCAAGTGCAATGTATCTACCCTGCTGTGCTCTGCCGAACTCGCTTCCAAGGAACTGGAGAAGCTGGCCCGGTGTGCGTTTATCGATCGATTCGAGTCATCGAGCAACACGGCAACTCCGTTGGCCTTCCCGGCGGAAGGGCAGATCCTGCAACTGTCTTCCGGGACAACAGGCTTCAAGAAACCGATCCGGTTCAGCTTCCAGGCTCTGGCGCAGCATGCCTCCCGTTACAACGAGGTCATGCAACTGGGATCCGGCGACTGCATTGTCTCCTGGCTCCCCCTTTACCACGACATGGGCTTTATCGCTTGTTTTGTAATGCCTCTTCTGCTCGGAATTCCAACCGTCCTGATCGATCCCATCACCTGGGTGCATCAACCGAAGCTCCTGTTTGAAGCGATTCAGCGCCATAGCGGGAGCGTTTGCTATATGCCCAATTTCGGCTTTGAAGTGATGGCGAGAGCCGGCAAGTCCGGCCCGTTTCCGACCATGCGGCATTGGATCAGTTGTTCGGAAGCGACATACGTCGCCACACTCGAACGATTCACCCTGCAGACTGGCGCCGACCCGGCTACGGTCTCGACCTGCTATGGGATGGCTGAGAACATATTTGCCGTTTCGCAGAGCGCGGGCGTGCACACGTTCGAACAAAACGGGACTCGCTATGTCAGCTGTGGACGGCCTATCCCCGGGACGGAGGTCAAGGAAGTCGCGGGAGAGTTGTTTGTTCGAAGCGCCTATTCTCTGCAGTCCTACGACAGCCGCGAAGACATTCGCGACCAGCAGGGGTTCTATCCCACCGGCGACCTGGGCTTTCTCGAGGATGGGCAAGTAGTCGTCATGGGCCGCAAACAGGACCTCGCCAATATCGGTGGACGCAAGTTTCTGCTGAACGATCTCGACTTCGCGCTGGCCCAGCTGTTCCCGGCTTCGGCTGGACGAATTGCTTCTTTGGCTGCCTTCGATTCGATGATCGGAACCGAAAAGGCACTCTTCCTGATTGAGTGCGAGTCTTTCTGGGAATGGGAGCATTCTCAGGAACCGGCTCATCTCATCCGAGAGGCGACGGGCGTGGAGTGGTTCGAAGTGCACTTCGTCCCGCCCATGTTTATTACCAAGACCTCTTCGGGCAAGATCAACCGCAGAAAGACACTCGACGACTGGCTCGCTTGCCAGCGTGGCGCGCGCAGCGTGCTCAAGGCCTCCGAAGCGGAACACATCGCTCATGAATTGGCGCAGCAGTTTCCTGGCATCGGTTTGGATAAACCTGTCGGCCAAGAGCTGGATTCACTCGGCCGGGTGGCTCTGGAACTGTTTTGTGAAGAGCATGGCCTTGCTTATGATCCGCATTGCACCATCGCTTGCTTAACATCCGGGAACAACAAGTCAGCGCTATCGAACACGTCCAAAGTATTCTCCATCGTGGCCCTTGTCGACGGGCCGAGGCTTGGCAGCGGAGCGGAGCACCCTTTCCTCGATGACGCGTTTCTAAATGCGATCGCGCAAGAAGTCGGTTGCCCTGTGCACGTTGAACATGTCAACGTTCCCCCCGCTCCCATCTTGCTTTCAGACCTTATCTTCCAGGACTTCTTCCTGCCCCGGAACCCGGACCCTGCATACAGCGCCGTCTCGTCGGTATTGCGAAAGATCAAAGAGGCAAGCCTCATCCTGGTGGACGATGAGGATAGTTTTCGCTTGCCGCCCTACTGCACATACCCCGCGCTCGATCACCAATTCACCATGCACCCCGATGCCGAACTGCTGGGCCATCGGATGCAGCGCTACACCTTGAACCATCACCTCCTCCCGCGGTTCTTTATCCTGGGCCGCTATATCAAACCGGAGACGATCAATCCATTCTTGAAGAAGATTGGGGACTATCTCGGCATTCCAATCCTTAAGATGGCATTTCACGAAGAATTTCGAAAATTTACCGAGACCTGGGACTTTCATGACTACAGACCCTTTGTCTCGGACGCCGACAAAGCCCGGGATAGATCCTGGGTGCCACGATTCCAAGACGTGTTGTTGCAATTCATCCGGCAGCGCAAGGAGCAGCTTCAAATGCGGGATGGCCAGTCGGGCAATCGCGTGGTCCTTTCGGAGATGAACCACTTTTGTTCCTTTCTCCTCAACCGCGCTGCCGTTGACTTTGTCACCCAGCAATACAACTCTTTTTGTATCGTCGGGCCTCCTTCAAGTCTTCCGTACCTGCGAAGGCGCTTGGACCAACTCGGAAAGCGCTATTTCTATTCTCCGCAGGGGGTTCCGGAACATGGGGACTTTGAGTGCATGATTCTGACTGGCGGGACATCGAAGATGCCTGTCACCAAAAAGCCGATATTCGATTTTGTTTACGCCCGCCGCGAAGGAGAGGGCGGGGGGAGACCCCATAACGTTCCTCCGGAAATCGACGCGGTATGCCCCCCCTGGCTGCCTGCAACGAGAGGATTTTCCGTATCTTGCGCGAGAAACATGGCGTCTTGATTGGCAACTTTGTCTTGAATCATTCAACGGAATCTATGGCCGCCAGGGCGTAGTTGTGGCATTGAACGGGCCTGTCCGTGGCGGGAAGGACGAATCCTGCATGGAGCACCAGTCCGCTCGCTAGTGTCGCGTCTCCCAAATCCCCAACAAAACAGCGACTGTCATTCTGAGAGAACGGGTCCCCGAGCGCTTTTCAGTTTGGGGGGGTGAGCGAAGAATCTGCTTTTGTTCTCCAGCCCTTTGTGCAAAGAACTTAGAGACGCCACGCTAGAATGCCGCAAGGGCTGTGCGCAGTTCGCAGATGCACTCGTAGAGAGACGTAAAGCAGAAATCGGCAAGCTGCCGGGCTTCCTTTGCATCGGACTCTCGGTCATCGCTCTGTGAGTCGATGAAAGCAGTTTTCATCCCCAGCCTCCTGCCGAACTCCATATCCGATCTTGAGTCGCCGACCATCAGGCTGGTCTGCGCATCAATCGTTGGAAACTCCGCCATTGCCTCGTCGAACATCCCTGTCAAGGGCTTGCGGCAAAGGCACTCCCCGCGATTGTGGGGGCAGAAATAGAATGCATCGACGTGCGCGCCCTGTGACAGGAGGAACCCTTGAAATGCGCTATGAATCGCTTTGACGTCTTCGGCGGTGTAGAGCCCGAGCGCAATTCCGCGCTGGTTAGAAACCACAATGACCCGAACACCCAAGTCGTTCAGCATGCGGATTGCCGCTGCAGCGCCCGGCAGTGCGTGGAACTCGTCCCAGCGCATCACATAATGGCCTTCCGGCATTTTTACGTTGAGTACGCCGTCTCGGTCGAGAAACACCGTGCGCAAACCTGCGCGCGGCTCTGGTTTTGAGGCTATATACACGACTCCATGATAGCAATCGACCTGACCAAACTCCCGTACTTTTTGCATACGGAGCTTGGTGTTGGCGATGGCATGCTCGATCGATACGAGGAAGCGTCTTGGTTCTCGCTCTACCGAGTGAGTGGACCGAGCGCTACAGCCGTGTGGGCGGCCAAACGAAGAAGTCTTGTGATCCGGCGGGTCGCTGCTTGAGGTTGTCGAGTTTCACCAGCGACGCGTACTCCAGCATTTTGAGAGGCGTCTCCACCGACGGATGTTGGGCACTGTATGCTGCCGCGACTTCGATCCCCATCTCGATTGCCGTTGTCCGATTGTCGAGGAGAAAAGCAACTCGTTCCTGCAGGCTCTCCCTCTCGAATCGAAAGCTAAGTTTGTCGCAGTGCGGTAGGCTCTCAAGGAAATGCTGCTCGTTCGTTAAACAGAACGTGTGCGCTCCGCATGCGCGCATATAGCGGTCGTGGGGCTGCGAGGCAGTGTTAGGCGATACATCGATCAAGCCGAAGGAATTGCGAATCAGGCCGATCGATTTTGCGTAGTCGCACTCGTCGATGTAAGTTGCCTTTTTCCCCGCGAAGTTGAGATGATTCCATTCATTGCCTCGAATTTCGATCGGGAAATCCATCAGTGCCTCGGCCATTCGTGTGCACTTGACCGCGCGCAGATAGTCGTCGAGCTGGGCGATGAAGAAGAGCCGCAGCTTCAGCAAACGGTCAATATCGAAACCCGCTTCGCGGAAGTAGCGCGTGACCAGATCGTCGATCTGATTCCCAGCCGGGTTGTCGAGATCGCTTTCCAATTCATCCGCCACGTCGAGGATCGCCTTCAACGGACGGGGCTCCATGCATGTCGACCAGAACTTCTTCAACTTGGCGGGGTCTTTGCCGTTCTTGAGAAAGAGGAGCTTGCCATTTTTCTTTCGTTCCCAATCTAAATGTTCGATCAGGACCTTATCGAGAGGGGAGGGGCATACAGTGTCTACCGGCCCGTTGACATGAGGCAAACGCTTCCTTAACTCACAATGTTCGGAGAACCCATAGAATGTCACAAACTTGCTGTCGCGCATGACGTGCCGATCGAAGAAATAGGCGGGTGAGTCGCCATGGAGCGTGATGAAGGGTATCCCGATCTCGTGCCAAAGATCAAGTTCCTTGCCACCCTGGTCGTGCATTCGAATATCCAGACCTATCGATGCCCAGGAAAACACAAATCGGATCTTCTCAAAATCCACGCGCCGGAGGTTTTCAAGCAGATTCTGCTGATCGAGAAGACTAATCTCCATGAAACCGATTCCTAGTTCCTCGAAATTGCGCCCAAAGGATCGCGCAATACCCTCCAGGGTCGCGCCCCTCGTGGTCCCGGAAAGAAATAGAACTTTATCCACCAACTTCTCCTGAAGATGATCAGTCGCGCCATCGCAGATTCGTCCTTGATACCACTTCTTTCCAAATCCGTGTCCTGTGGATTCGAGGTGCTCGTTCTGCATGGGGAGTTTCAAGGGGACAAGATGCACGCGTCTTGCCAATCGAATGGATCGGTACAGAGAGAGTTAACTGAATTACATTCGAGCAGAGTGATTCAGCAACAAAGCTTCTATCGTGGGAAGAATGTTGCAGTTGGATAGCATTCTCGAATCAACCCGCTGGATTCTGAGTTGAAGCACGCCAAGGGCCCGGGGGCTAAAGGGTCCCCGTTTGAGGCTGGGATGCGTAACTCAATTAAGAAACGATGAGGGCCGCTCGATTGCCGTCACCTCCTAGGCGCGAGACGCGAAGCGATGCTTCCGAGAGGGACGACGAAAACTCACTCAGTTCTCGCTCGCGAATCGGCGCCCGCTAGCCGTGCTCAATTCGTTGCGAAAGCTCGGCTCGAATGCGCTCCATAACAGATTGCCAATCGCCGAATCGGGGCTGTCGAAACAACCGCATCGTGGGGTACCAGGGGCTGTCTTCGCGATCCATCAACCAGCGCCAATCCGGAGCAAATGGAATCAGCGCCCAGGTCGGCTTCGCGAGAGCGCCCGCCAAATGAGCCACCGACGTATCTGCCGTGATAATCAGGTCGAGGTGACTCATGAGGGCAGCCGTATCGGCAAAATCCCGGATCGCGAAACGAAGATCGATGATCCGCCCCTGCATCGCGTCAAGCTGCGCGGCTGCCGCGCCCAATTGCAACGAGTAAAATGCGCAGCCATCGAGACCCAAGAAAGCTCCAAGTTGGCGCAGTTGGATCGACCGTATCTGGTCCTCTGTGCATTTCGGATTCCCACTCCACACCAGGCCGACTCGCAACGTTCCATTTTTCCATTCGAGATCTTCCGCTGCACGCAATGCCTCTTCCGGAACCTTTAAGTACGGCGCCCGCGCCGGAATCGAATCAAGCGTGGTTCTGAAAGCGAGCGGTAAACTCATCAGCGGCGCATGGCAATCGAATTCCGGCAGGGTCTCACCCTCGACTGTAAGCGTGGCCACCCCCGCCAGCTCTGCGGCTAGCCGGCGAAGAGGAGCCGGGACGTTCAGAACCACGGTGCCGCCTGCGGCATGCACCAGTGGCACGTAACGCAGAAACTGCAATGAATCGCCTAACCCCTGCTCGGAGTGGAGCAGGATGCGTGCACCGTCGAGTGCCTCACCGCGCCACTGCGGCTTTGGAAAACCGCGCGGCCTGTTCTCATTGCGCTCGTGACGCGATTCATAACCCGGCCATCCTGTGTCGAACTTGCCTTCCAGCAAATCAAGCAACGCTAGATTCCATCGAAAATCGGGAACAGAGGGCTCCATCGCAAGAGCCCGATTGTGACTAGCCCGCGCCTCCGAAAGCTTGCCTTGCTTGCGTAGCGTCACGCCCAGGTTATTGTGGGCTCTCGCGGAGTTGGGCGCAATCGCTAAAGCGCGCATGTGGCTGGCGGCAGATTCCTCCAGGCGGCCCATGTCGCGCAGCGTGTTTCCGAGATTGTCGTAAGCCGGGGCGAAGTTCGGTCTCAACTCCAGGGCCTTGAGGAGGCAAGCTACAGACTCCTCCAGCCGGTCTTCCTGCCGCAGAAGCGCCGCCAGGTTGCAATGAGCCTCAACGTAGTTCGGCCGTAGTGTCACGGCTCGCTCGTAATGCGCTCTTGCTTCCCCAAGTCTCCCTTGCTGCCGCAACACCAACCCCAAATTATTATGGGCCTCCGCAAGGTCCGGCCTCACTGCGATCGCTTTCTCAAGACAGGCAAGAGCCCCAGCAAGATCCCCAAGATTCTGGAGAACCACACCCAGGTTGCATAATGCGGCCGCGTAATTCGGCAGGAGTGCCAAAGCCTGTTCGTAGTGGACCCTTGCCTCCGCCAGCCTTCCACTCACCTGCAACAGGGCTGCAATGGCGTTGTGCGTCTCCGCTCGATTGGGACTCAACGCCAGCGATTGTTCGAATTCAACAAGCGCCTCGTCGATTCGCCGTTGCGCTTGCAACGTTCCCGCCAAGTCGAAGTGGTACGTGGCACTTTTTGGATCAATGGAAATCGCCTGCCGAATCAACCGAACGGCGCCCTCGCCATCGCCGGTTTGCCGTGCGAGGAGCCCGAGGCCATGGAGACTTTTCGCATGGTTCGCATGGGCAGCGAGAATCAGCTCATAGAGCCGCTTTGCTTCATCCAGGCGCCCCGCCTCATGGTGCGCGGTCGCTTCGTCCAGCAAGTGTTGAACAGCCTCAGGCCCTCTTGGTCGTGGTTGAGCGCGGCGAGCCAATGTTACCTTTCTCGATCGACGAATCTCGTGTCAGTCCCGCCACTACCCCGCTCAAGCGGAACCACTGACCTCGAACGATAAGTTCACAGTCCACGAATCGCTTCGTTCGCTGCAAGCAAGTCGTTGCGACCGACTTCCAATCTCGAGGATACCCCCAATCGCTTTTGAATACTGGGGATCGATTGAGGAAGTACCCATTCCGAAACCCCATCATGCTCGGCGGGTGGCTCACAACGAATCAGGATGATGGATCTCGGACCCATGGCTCGTCGAACGCGTTGAACCCACATTTGGAGCCTGGGTGATCTTAGAACGAATCGGTGACCGCTGCGCTGCGCGAAACCTCAAGACGCCATTCCGCGCTATCGCAGCCAATCAGGCTCGAGGGGGCAGAGCGCGCATTCCGATTGCGCGAGCGCCTTGGTCCGACTCGAGAAAAATCAGCCACGATCGATCTTCCGCTACTACGTTTTCCAGTTCCGGCTCGCTCAGAACCATAGCTGCCGTCGAAAGCGCGTCCGATTCAGCCGCGGTATCCGCCAATGCCCAAGCCCGGTTCTGTCGCGTGACAGGCAAACCGTTGCGGGGATCGAGAATATGGTTCCCCTTGACCGCAAGCCCCGAACCGCTCAAGGAAGCATGCCCGAGCAGGTATCGCTCCGGCGCATCGTCATCCCCCAGCCCGCACGACCAGCCGGCGGCATTCTTCGGAGCAGAGCCCGCCAGGATGCTGCTCCCACCCGCCACCAGCAGGAACGAAGGGCAGTCCCAACTGCACAAAAGCTCTCCCATGCGGTCGAGCGCAAAACCCTTACCAATGGCGCCGAGATCGAATTGCAACTGCCCGCTGTCGCATTCAATCGCAAGCTCATCGGGCAGCAAATGCCACTGCGGCGCAGAGGTTTGCGATTGTTTGGCAGCCGCGGTGGCAGAAAACCCGCCCAGAGTAGCCAACTCCATCTTCTTTGCGATCTCCAGGCATGCAAAGGCAGGTTCGCTCAGGCGCATCGTTTCGTTAGGCGCGAGCCGAGCGATCTGCGCAAGGCTGCTACTCGGGCGAAAGCGGCTTAGGTGCGACTCCATTGTATCGAGAAGATCGAGTGCGGCCTGTGCGGCCTGCGCGGCATAGTCTCGATGTTCATCGGCGATCCGCACCTCAAAGTACGTTGCCATGGCGCGATGTTTGAATTGATAAATGTCAGCCATTCGATTTCACTTCGGCGCCGGTGACCATAAAAGGATCAACACGCCGGGCCGTTCCCCGAAGTAATCCGCATGAAAATCCTGCAACATCTTGGTGTACTGGTCGGCTGCGTCGGTGGAGGTAATGTAGAAGTCCGCTTTTCCGGGCTGTTCGCCGGGCTGCCAGAATCCAACTTCGGGGTTGTGCCGCAGATACCACGGCAAAGGCCAGGGATCGGCAGCCATCACCGCGATGTGCGGACTCGCAATGGCATTCTGCCGTGCTAGCCTTTCAATCTCCGGAACCAGCCCGAGCAGATCTTCCGAAGTTTGGGCGTAGGCATACGGATTAGCTTCATCGGCAGGTTGAAGAAAGACACGCTGCCGGGTATCGTGGGCGATCAATACGGCGACTCCCGCGGCTATCAAGACGCCGACGACCCGAAGCGGGACTCGAAAGCCCGGATAACTCACCCCCATCCCCCACATCGACTGGAAGGTCAGGCCGCTAAAAAGAGCGATGGAGAGCCAAAAATTTAGAGCCAGCCACGGCGTCTTGTAGGGAATGAGGCTGTAGATTGCGAAAAGGGCAGAGGTGTAGAGCGCCAGGAATCCGTACGCCGAAGCATCGCGGCTCTTCAACGTCTGGAAGAGTCCGATCGCGGCCAACGTACAGATCGAACCGCCGGACCAGCCGCCGCTCAGGAGTCTTGCGAAGTACCACAAGGGCTTTTGATGGCCTTCGCCAGATGCCCGTGCAGTGAAGTCAGGGACTGCCTTCCATAACTCGCCGAGTGCGCTCCAGTGAGTGCCAAACCATGTGAAGAATACAACGCTCAGAAGCAGGAAACTGGCTGCTGCGGCCAACGGCACGTTCCGCGGCCACGAACGGCAAGCACTTCTCCGTCGCCGAGTCCCGAGCCAGAAAAGGAAGGCGGCCGATGCCAGCGCAAAGAAGTGCAGAACCGCAGTCTCTTTGCTGGCGAGCATCAGCGCCGCACAGGCGCCAGCCAACGTCGCGCGCCAGGTGGACCTCCGCATCCAGGCGGACCAGCCGGACACAATGAGCCCGAAAGTGCTGGCAACGAAGATGGATTCATGAATGAAATACCGATCGTAGTAGGCGGGCAGGGGACTGCAGGCAAACAGGAGCGCGCCGATCAGGCAGGGAGCAAAGCCGAACATCTCCGTAGCCGCGCCAAACAACAGAATGGTGATCGTTCCGGCCAAGACCGGGGTCAGGCGGAGTTCTGATTCCGCGAGATCGGAGAAGGTCCTGGCGCCTTGAACTCTGGCCATGGGCAATGCGATCGCGGCCAGAGCCGGACCATGGCGGTCTTGCGGATCGTAAGTGAATGGCTTGCCGGCCAGCAGTTGTCCAACGATGTACGCGTTGACGGCCTCATCGGTGTGCATTGGCCGTTCGCCCAAATACGGCAAGCGGACAGCCAATCCGAAGAGCGCGACTAGAACGAAGACCGCCCAGCGGATCAATCGCTCACGCTGCCACGTCATTCGAACAGTCTCATGCGGCAGGTTTGCCCCACACCTCAACCTCGATGTAGTGGTTCAGCTTGTTCGAAGTGTTTCCATTGCTGTAAAGACGAACATAACGTCCCGTTGCGCCCTTGGCATCAATCAGCTTGCCCTGATACGTCTCGATGTAATTCTGGTTCTTGCCCGCGCCCAGCCCCAATTCATTGGAAAAGTCGCTGTTGAAGATCGTGTTCACGCCGGAATTGAACGTGGGATCATCGGAAACCTGAACCACAACGTCGCGGTACACCCGCGCTTGCGAATGGAAGTGCCAGATCAGAACCGCGGAGATCGTGGCTCGTTTCGCCAGGTCAATCTGCACCCATTGCTTACCCGGTCCGAGTTCGACCCACGACCCCTCGTTGCCGTCCTTGTCGCCATCCACGATCATGTCCAGCGTTCCCACGTTGGGGCGCTCATCGCTCGCGGTGACCTTCTTGTTCTTCGCCAGGTTGACGCTGCCGGCGGGGACATAGAAGTCGGGGCGCTTGCCCTTGGTCGGAGGCTCAAGGTTCGGCACGTTGAGCGGCGCGGGAGTCCCGACGAAAAGTGGAGGCGGCAATTGGGTCTTCAATACGACTTGGTTCTGTGCCACTGCGGCCGTTGCGATCCATAGCAGAGAAAGAATAGGCAGACTTCCGGAAAGTATTTTCATTGGTTATCAAGCTCTCACTTCTTCAGCAGTAATGGCAATTCTTGTTTGTGCGGCTACGGCTTCGTTCGCTTTATGAATCGAATACTCGCTGGTGAAGGCCTCATCGGCAGGGCAATTCAGTTTCGCCGTTCCGCGGATCGTATTAAAAAAGTTCTCCAGGTGCGGCTGATGCGGCGGCTTGTTGAAGAATACGGGAATCTCGTACTCCGCCAACTGCGCCGTTTCGCGCACATCCACCTTTGCCGCGTCGTCTCCCGAAGTAGCCTTCCCGCGGACATAGCCCTTCTGTATCAGATCGTCCCATGAGACCTGCGTGGCGCGCGCCTCGCGGTAAATGGCACAGATCGATGGATCCTCCGACATTTTGATGGTGCCGTCATCGCCCATGAACATTTCATAATATCCGCCGCCGGCACTGGTCGTGGTCTGTACCTGATACGTTGCACGCGCCACACCCTGCGGCAACGGATATTCGTAGATGACAATCGCGTTGTCGTACCAGTCGTGATTGCTGTAGTAATCGAGTCCGCCGCTGCCGATGACCGACTTCGGGGTTGTGCCCAGCCACCAGGTAAAGATGTCGATCTGGTGCGCGCCCAGGTCAGACAATGGACCCCCACCCAGTCCCCTGTACCAGCGCCAGTTGCGGAACTGATGCATGTCCCTATATCCGTACTTGGCCAATGTCGGAGCGGGAATCTCGTATTTCTTGGGCCACCCGAAGTCTTCCTTCACGGCGCGGTTCCATTGCGCCTGGGCAGCCGTTAAACGGCCGCAGAACTGCGCCTCGTGCAGCAGGCGGTTCAGGGTGAAAAGATAGCGAGGATTACTGCGCCGTTGATGGCCAATCTGCAACAACTTTCCGGTCTCGCGCATGGTCTTCACCATGGAGCGCGCCCCTTCGATGGTGTTGCTCATCATCTTTTCGCAGTAGACATGCAGGCCAGCCTTCAGGCTGGTGTTGGTCATCGGCGCATGGCAGAAATCGGGGCTCGCGATCACCACCGCCTGCAGATCCTTTTCCTTGGCCAGCAGGTCTTCATAGTTCTCGTAGGTGTGGACCGGATTGCCCATCTTCTCCAGGTAGCGCGCGCCTTCCTGAAGGTGGTAATCCCAGATATCGCAGAGCGCAACGAGTCGGACACCCTCGATATTCAGCAGCGATTCCAGCAGAACCTTGCCTTCTTCCCCATAGCCGATCAGCGCGATGTTGATGGTGCTCAGAGAAGATTTGGCGGCGGCTGCGGGATGCGGGCCAGCGTCCGACTTGCAGCCATTCAAAAGCAGACCGGCGCTTGCAACGGCCGTGGCGTTGATAAACTCGCGACGATTCAGGAGGGGATCTACCATTTTTTGAGAACCACGAATTTGTTGTGCTCGGCCAGAAACAATGCGCCCGCAACCAGGGCTACATGAATGCCCAGGTAGGCTACGCCGTCGTTCTGATCGATCAGAACCAGGCCAACGGTCAGAGCGACAAAAAGCGCTGCTTGCACGAGCAGCGACAGGCGCGTGCCGAAGCCAATCAAGAGCATCAGTCCGGTGAGAATGAAGGCCGGTCCAAGCATTTTGTCGAAGGCCACCAAGGCGAATTTGGGAATCAGCGGCTCATGCGCAAATTTGTCCCGAAGCGCTGCGGGCATACCCGCGTAATTGGCCCATGCATAGGACTTCACATTCACATTCACCATCACGCCGCTCGCATCTGGCTGTCCTGTGATGGGGTCGAGCAGCGGCATGGCTACCGATTTGTAGGCCGCAAACTTCTGAATGCCGACAAACAGTGCGCGCATGCCAAGCCAAAAGCGCAAACTCAGAAACGCAAATGTGAAATCCCAGCGGATATTTCGCCCGGGGGGCACGGTGCTTTGAATTGGATCAGTCATGTCTCTTCGGAGAATGCCAAGGTTGAAATGCAAAGACCACTCAAGTTTACCCCGCCATGCGCAAACTTGAGCGAATGGCGGCATTGGTTCGATCAGTGTTTAACTCATCTTCCAAGGGGCCCGGTATTCACGGGTGAGTAGCTTGCTGGCTTCGTGATCACCAACAATCTTCTCTTCTTTCACATCCCAGTGAATCTTTCGCCCGGTCACCATGGCGATGTGGCAGAGGTGTCCAGGGATGGCAGAGTGATGGCCAACTTCAACAGGCGTAACGGTTTGCTGACGAGTTCGCACACAGTCAAGGAAGTTCTGTTGGTGATTGGCCGAGGTGTACAGCTTCACCTTGCGCAACTCGCGGGGAAGGTATTTCCCCTGAATCCACGCGGGATTCGACGCGTCAAACCCACCACGATCGACCCACACCCAGCCTTCCGTGCCAATCCACTTCACGCCGCTCTTGATGTCCGGATGACCGCCGGCGATGATCATCGTGATCCCCTGCGGGTACTTCAACTCAAAACGATATTTAGGCGCCGAATTCCAAACCGCGAGGGCAGGCGGGAGATCTCCACTGCCTTCCACCTCCGACGGGCCGGAGTGGTCGAAATCCAGGCCCCAGTGGGCAATGTCGCAATGATGCCCGATCCAGTCCAACAGCTGCCCACCGCCGGTGTTGTAGTTCCACCGCCAGGACTTATGCGAGCGCGCCCGGATATAGGGCGACATTTTGGATGGGCCCACCCAAGTCTCGTAATCCAACTCCGCCGGCGGATCAGAGACCAGCAGATTCCAGGCCTTTGTCCCCGGAACAACCTGTTCCAAGCTGGCGACATTTTCCCCCAGGGATGCCAACTTGCCCAGCGCCGACTTCTGCACATCGTCAAAATCGGAGTTGCCGCCCGGCAGGCCCACTTCTACACGGGTTACCGTGCCGATCAGTCCGTTGCGGACGATCTCCGCCGCCTTGTGAAAGGTCGGAACCGAACGCTGCCATGATCCCATTTGCCAGACAATATTGTTCTGCTGGACGGCGCGCACAATGGACTGCTGCTCGGCGATCGTATGCGCCAGCGGCTTTTCGGCGTAGATATCCTTTTTGCGGCGCGCGGCCTCGGTGGCGACGATTTCGTGCCAATGATCGGGGACCGCCAGCATGACCGCGTCAATGTCATCGCGGGAAAGCAGCTCTCGGAAATCGTGATAGCCCTTGCAATCCGACGTCCCATACGAGTCGTTCACCATCTTCACGGCGGCTTGCAGATGGTTCGCATCGATATCGCAGGCAGCCACCACATGGCAGTCTTCTGACGCCAAGAAAGACTCCGTATTGGCGGGTCCCTGCCAACCCATCCCGATCACCCCGAGATTGATGCGGTTATTGGCGGATGGTCCAGAGCTTTGCGCGCCGAGGGAGGGAAGCACGGCAGGAAGGATCGCAGCCGATCCAGCGGCTTTGAGGAAAGTGCGGCGATTGAGCGAGCGAGGCGGGTATACGTCTTCAGAACGAGGCTGCTGGGACATGATCAAGTTGAATATCACTTTCGGGCAGAGATGGCAAACGCCCCGCGGCCCGCCGGCTCAGCTCAGGTCAAGCCCGTTCACAATGATGGGAGCGTGGCAATCGGCGCCCGTGTGAAATCTCGGTTGCAGCCGGGTGACGTTGTTTGAAATTGTCGCCTGGCACGGGTCCCTCTGAACCGGCGTATTCCCAACCGGCAAGCTTTGGTTCGTCGGGCAGCTAATGGCGTCGTTGAAATTGAGCCACCAATCCGTGCCGGCAAGCGCGGCCAAACTCGCAAAACAGGATCGAGCATCCGAATGCGGGTCGTTCTCATCGGCAAGGTTCGGTCCCTCATAGCGAATTTCGATATTGGCCATCGTTGGCAATCCCGCGTAAACGGGTGGCGTGATGGTATGGCTGCCTCCGCCCGGAGCGCTTAGGGTGATGTCCGTCGCTGCATCCCATTCGTAGAAGAATCGAACCGATGTACAATGTGCAATCGCTTGGTCGGCCGGAGTCGGCCCTGTGCCGGCCCCGCTGATCACATTCAGCGAGTCGGCATAGAGCGGACTGATATGCGCAGGCATCGGAACCGACACTTTGAACATGGCTTTCGCCAAAGTTGGAGGAAGGGAAGACTGCTTCGCCCCAATCTTCGTCTCGGGCAGTTTCAGAATGTAAACGGTGTCTGAACCGGTCGTTTGCGCCTGTTTCGTGCTGCTTTCGGGCGGCGTGATCGTCTTGAGTAAGGGCCCGGTCGGAAAGCTCGCTTGTAACGGCTTGGGCAGGGAATTGTTCGATTTGATCCCGCTTCCGGTGACCCCATAGGCGCGATCGGAGATCGTCAGGGGAGTCGTTTGACTTTGGAGTGCGCAGTTCCACAAGTCCGTCTCCGAGAGCGACCCGGAAGAGAAAAAGAAGCCCGCTTCGTGGTACGGACAGTACGGTACATATATATCCACCGTGTTCCCCGCGGCGCTCAGGATGAAGTCGAACAACATGGGGCCGTTGAAAGTGATGGAAAGAGACGGCGCTTGCGAAGAAGTCTCGCTGGGGGTTTGAACAGAACTCTTGGTCATAGTGGGTCTCCTCTTGGATCTCGAATCAACTGCGACCGAACACGGAGAAAGATGCCCAATAATAAGGGTGCGAATACTCCGGTTGGCCGCGCACTCTTCGCATCGCCGCACCAAGAGCGTCGGAAGCCGGCTTACCCGACAACAGTTCGAAATAAAAGACCTTCATCAGCATTGCGGTCGATCCAGAGTCAACCTCCCAACGGCTGGCGACGACATCTGGGATGTGTGCTCCCATCAGTCTTCGCACCATGCTGTCTCCGTCGTCAAAGTGACCGCCTGTGCCGCGCGCGCTCGAACATGCAGACAGGACTGCCAGCTCCGTTCGTCCCCGGCTAAATGCATCGAGCTGACTCTTGTCGAGAACGCCGAACGAAGCGCTGACCAGGCCCGCGGACGCGACTGAAGTCTCTGCATGGCCGGAGAAATGAAAGACGTCAGCCTGCGCTGCCTTTTCCGAAAGCTCCCACTGAGACGATGTTCCCTCTGTGATGAGGTGTGGATGGCTGAATTCGGATGCGACGTTGTATGCCTCTTGCGACGCATCCGGTAGGGGCGTCCAGCCAGGAACCTTGGTGTCTCCAAGGATGAACGCGCTACTGGCTGGAGAAACTCCGGTCCACCTTCTCGCCTCGTTCAGGTATTCCATTCCCGGAGAAACAGTCACGGCATAACGATCGCCCAAATACACGCCTTGAGAATCGACCAGCAAACCAACTGGAAGTCCCTTCAAAGCACCGTCCGGCTCTACGACTAAATGGCGCGCACCGGAGATCCAAGGTTCGACCGGAAGGATGAGTTCGCGATACAATGCGCCACCTTCCGAACGGATGCGAGACGCGTCGGAGTGAGGGTCGGAGCAATACTCGGCAAACTCCGCCACTTGAGACGAGAGGTCCGACTCTTTGAGGGGAACCCACTTTTCCTTTAAAACCGACCCGTTGGAAACCCAGATTGCATAGCCGTTGGGAAAGAGGACGAACGAAAGCAGCGCGGTTCCATTGCCGCTATCCATGAAGGTAAGTCTCTTGTCGTCCGCACTGGGAAGAAAAACGGCTGTGCCGGTGGAATGGTTCGGAATGCGAGGACCTTGTGCCCGCAGGGCCGCCCCCTTATACCACTCCCAATCGGCGAAGGCCTGGCGGGGGTTATCGTGGAGTTCGGCTTCAACGAGTGCACGATAGGCCGGACCGTTCTGATGACTCCATTTCCATCGATCTTCTTGATTCTCAAGTTGCGATAGGCCCTTTTCAGTGAGCGTCGCCGCTAATCTCAGCTCAATCTCTGCGGCGGGCAGATGCCCAGCGCGGAGCTCGGCCATGCCAACGGACTGGTGGAAGTCGAGCCGAAGTGGATCGTTCGGAATCCGCGACAGCACCGGTCGAAGTTGTTCCAGAAGTTCCAACGCGACTGTGGGCTTGCCTCGCATCAGTTCGACCTTCGCGTATCCCAGGCCGACCTCGGCTTTCAGGGCCTCTCGCTGCATGCCCTGCGGGGCTGCATTCAGGAGCGACTGCGCTGTTCGGTAGCATCGCTCGGCTTCTCCAAAGTCTCCCGTCCGCAGGAATGCCTGTCCCAATCGAGCTTGACCCACCGCGACCATCATCGCGCGCGGATCGTTCTCAACCATCGGCATGGCCTCTCTTAAAATGGCCGTTTGAAGAAACCACTGCTCCTGCGGGAGATTGATCTCATCCATCAAGATGAGAGCGTTGTATCCCCTCAGCCTGGGATAGGGGCCGCCCCAAAACACGTTGAGCGCCTTAGCCGACGATTCCCATGCCCGGTGCGGATCTCCCAACGCTGAGTAAAGCCCAGACTCAATCGAGTATGCCCTCATCGCCAAAATCGGGTAGTCGTGGGACTTGGCTAAGTCCATCGCAGATTCAGCGGCCTGCAACGCCTGCCGGTCACTGACACTGGCGCAAATGCTATCCTCCAGCAGAACTTGAGTGAATATCCACGGATAGCGTGTTACCGCCCGGTTCCGTTGCACCTCCTGCGCCAACGATTCGCAAGGGTGGTCCTGGTGTTCATACTGGTGGGCGAGAATCAGGACGAGCTGAGCTCGTGTCTCTCCGGCGGGAACCTGGTGCCTGTGAAACAGGGAATGCGCCTCGAAAGCATCCTGCCGTGCCTTCGACACGTCAGAAGTCTCGATCTCCGCTGTGCTGGCGGATAGCTTCTCGATTGCTTGACGTACTTCGGGGACGCTGCGATCGGCATGCAGCAGCTCCATCAGCCATGGATCGCGATGGCGATCGGCAAGAAAAGCGGCGAGTTCGTGGAGGGCAGTGTCGGCCCTCATCGCGCTCCTATTGCGCTCGTCGCCCTCGACAAGGAGCTGTGGAAGCCATCGTTGAATGGCTAGATCCTGGTATTCTTCGATGCGGCTATCAATCTTCGAAATCTCTGTCTCATTGTGAGTCTCGAAGGCGGTTGCTGCTTCTTCCACGGTGTCGAGCGGTGCGTTACTTCTTCCTTCCTGGTCGCGAATCTCCTTGAGAACCCTTGCCAGGTGATCCTGCGCTTCCTGCTTCCAGGGAGAGTTGGGATAATTCTTTAGAAACGCCTCCCAGGCCATCTTCGCATCGTTCTTGAACTGATTTCTCTCCAGAGCAATCGCGTAGTTGAATTCTGCTGTCTCGTCTCCCGCTGCCACCGAGATCGTTTTACCAAGAATCTCGACCGCTCTCCCGTAGTCTTCCTTTCGGTTCAGGAACTCCCCGCGCAACAGGTAGGCGCTCGCCAAATCGACGGAGATGGAGCGATCGTTCGGTACTAAGCGGAGTGCCTTTTCCAAGGTCCCAATTGCCGCCTCTGAACTGGCTGCATCATCCTCCAACAAACTCGCCCGCCCGCTGGCCTGGAGCCAACGAACATCGTCCGGATGAGATCGAAGTCTTTGCGCGATTTCTGCTTCCGCCTTCAGCAGGGCCGGCCGGTTCATGCGGTCCTGCTCGTTGCCTCCCCCGCGCTCCTGTGTGAGCCGGACATACGGTGCGCCTTCGATACGTATCTCGAGAGCGCGCCTTTCGGTATAGGCATCCGCGATGAGTCGCGCCGGCTGTGTTCGCGCAAAAACCTCGCGGCCAAACCAGGCACAGAACACGAGAAGCCCCGCCGCAACGGATGCAAATGCCAGACGCTTGGTCCAAACCCAGCCACTTCGACTCGCCCGGCCCACTTTTTCCTCGACGGTCGAGTTCCCGTGTTGGAGCTTCGCGGCAAATGTCCTCTGCCAGTGAGGAGTCGACGTCTGCAGGTGCGCGATCGCAGATTCCTCGGCTTCTGTCAAACCGTCGTCGAAAGTCTCAGCCGCTTCCTTGAGAAGTGGCCCACAGTAATCGCATTGGACTGCGTGGCTTAGATGCGTCTCGGCATGGCTGCCTTCAAGTCCGGCGGCAACTTCCACCCAGACATCCTCGCTTGGGCAAAGCGAGCCTCTTTCGCGCTCAGGCGCGCGTCCAAGGACCAAAAATTGCTGCATTCGGGCAAGACTCGCCTGGAGTTTTGACCGGCATTCCTCGCAGGCGTTCAGATGATCCTGCACGTCAGTTTGAACGACTCGGCGATCGAGCCGACTCCCGTTCTCGCTCACAGCAAGGCTGAGAAGCTCTTGAATCTGGTCGTTATTTAAGTGTTGGTCCAAATTCTGCCTCCCTTTCTAGAACGATTCTGCAGATAGAATCCCTTCGCTCGAGTCCGGGGCTAGCGTTGGCGAGTCGCTACTTGGCGGCATAATCTGTTTCCGTAACTCCCCCGTAATTCGGAAGATAAGGCTCTCGACGCCTTTGGTGCTAAGGCCAATTCCGGGTAGCGCTGCAATCGCTGCCGCGGAGAGTCCAACCCGGTAATAAAGCCAAAACACCTTGCTGTTTCGCCCCTCGTCGGGCCCTGAAATGCATCCTTGCAAATGTCGTTCCACATCGTTCATTAAGACCGAGTGCTCGATGGCTTCCGCGGTGCCCTCATCTCCCTCCTCAGCAACCGGCACGAAGCCCTCCGCGAGGCTGTCTATCTTGTTAGCTCCGCGCTTTTTCGAATAAGAGGACTTGAAATGATCGCGAACCATATTGGCCGCCACTACCTTGACGTAACCCACAAATGCATCCGCTTCACGATGGTCGAAGTCACGAAGGATTCGATAGTCGTTGACGCACAACTTCAGATAGGTCTCTTGAATCAGATCGTCGACCGTTTGCTTCGATGAATCACCCCACCTTCTTGCAGTTCGCAAGACGACCGTGGCGATCACGCGGTGAAATCTGCGCACAAACTCTTCCCATGCTTCGATCTCTCCTGAAATCGAGCATCGACGCAACAGGTCTTCAATCGAAATGGTAGAGTAATCTCTCATTTGTCAATTGAGCAGTGCACAGATTCTACAGGAGTTCCGGGCCAACTTCAGCAGATGCCGCAGGGCAGTGTGCGCCGCACCGGGAGCGACACGTTCCCACACTCCCCGTAGCCATGTAAAGCACAGAAAATAAGAGTGTTGCGTCGGTCCATGATCGATCTTGACCCGCATCTTCGTCCGCTCAGCATCTGCGTGCTGAGCGGCATCTTCGGCGGCCAGTGGGGAATGTGGGCGGGTGGCTCCGGCAAAGAATTGAATTCCTAACCTGCGCCACCTGGAGTTTGCCAGCCAATTGGGGGCTGACCGCGAGCGCGTCTCGCGACCCGAAGAGCAGGCAAACCTCGTCAGGTTGCGCGTGCGCCGCTGACTTCTACGGGTTGGAGAGAGTCCAAGACAGGATCTGTTGGTTCGATGCAAGACCTCCCGTACTTCCTGTAAAACCGACATAGGCCTTGCTCGACCCAACAATGCTGGCGATGTTGACTGCCTTGCTTAGAGTGAAGGACGCGTTCGTGACAGTGTCCGTCAGTTTCATTGTGAGCGTTGTTCCGTCGTAGGTCACGTGAGCTTGCATCTTGTCTCCGCTCCTGAGAAGAACGCCACTTCCCGTCATGCTCACCGCGGGGACAGTTGGGATTGCACCTTTCACATAAACGCCGGTCGAATCGGTCCCTTCGCCTGCGTTGTTATACAAGTCGAACTTGATGGCCACGCTCTTTGCGATGCCTGCGTACCCCAGACCTGCTGAGTTTCCGCCAAGCGCTGTCGCTCCCTTGTTTTGAATGGTAAAAGTCATCCCATCCGCGACACCGCCTGTTTGCTGAAACGTAAAATCGCTCGTGAACGACTGAACGCTGACAGGCAGACTCCAGAAGGCGCTTCCCGCTTCCCGCACCTTTCCGTTGGTTAACTGTAATTGCGCACTGCTCGTGATCGCACTGCTACCATTCAGTTTCAGCCCTGCCGCCGACGGAAATCCGTTCGGGAAATTGATGGAGGATGTCGGCGGGTTGATTGCAAAGGCCCCGGCAACGGGATTGCTGCTCGGCAGACTAGGATCGATCGCAATTGCCGTGATGGTCGTCGAAGAGCTGACTGCGATAGCAGCGGTGTACGGCGTTGAGGAGGCGGTAGGTGTGGAACCGTCGACCGTGTAGTAAATCACGGCATTCGGATCTCCATCGGACAGCGTGACCTGCTGCGCCGTCGTGTAGGCGCCAGGCGCGGGAGAAAACGTCACGGCTGGCGATTGGCTCGGAAAGGTGAAGGTGGCGCTGCTGACTCCGCTCTGAATGTACCCGGATGCGGTTGCAATGGCGCGAACTGTAGTGTTCGCGTCGATCGAGATCGGATCGGTATACGGTGTGGAAGCGGATGTCGGCGCCGTGCCATCCAAGGTGTAATAGATGTTTGCCGTTGATGTCGCGCTCGAAAGCTGGACATTCTGGCTCGCATAAAAGGCTCCGCCATTCGGGCTGATCGCCGGTGCAGCCACAATCGGCTCCGTATTAAACAGGCCGTAGACATCCACCTCTTCGTAGGCCGGCAGGTAGACCTTGCCATTCGTCACCATGGGAATCGAAAATCTGTTCGCGCGTCCGGCGCTGTCTCGAGCCGCATTCGTGTCGCTCTCATAAAGTGGCGTTGCCAGGCTATTCGCGTTCCATGCGTAGAGCACCGCAGGTCCATGGGTGTTGAACTGGTCCGTGCGTACCGCCCAAGCTATGCCGTCATCGGTTCCATTCGAAGACACCGTGAAGGACGCTCCCGGAAACCCCGATTTGATCGTCGATTGACTCGAAGGCGATGTACTCAACACGCCGTCATTCAATGTGAACAGCTTCGGCACATCGCCGCTGCCCCAAATGTAGACATTTCCGTTCCAATAAGCGGGTGTGCTCCACAGTCCTTCGATCTCGCCCGGAATATCTTGCAGGATGTTCGTGTTGGACGTCGCACCGGAAGCATAGCCCCCCAGGTTGTCGCGATTGAGAACCAGGATGCGCCCTTCCTTGCCTGCCTGGATCAGAATGTGGGTATTGGGACCCTCCTGGTCGGGTACCAGCAGGATGCCGCCGGAACCCTGATCCCAATCGTGATCGTTGAGCGTAGCGACATTGAATGAGGTGAATCCGTCTGTCGGTTTGAGCCCGCCGTTGGCAAGACTGAAGTCAATAATGCTCTCCCCGAGATCGGTGGTTCCATTGAATGGCGGATAATTCAACGTGGATTTTCCGTTTCCAGTCACCACAAACATGCGCCCGCCGCTCGCGTCATCGTCGATCGGCATCCCTGCACCAGATGCCCAGATCGCAGCCCCTTTATCGGTGGGCGAAAGGCAAACAACAGCCGTCTGCTGCATTGTGGTTGCATCGTACGCAAAGAGCCAGCCATGCCACGGGCCATTGTCCCCATGAGATGCGTAGCCGATATAGACAGAGCCTTTATAAAAATCAAGCGCGGGACGCTGATTCTGAATGAGTGGGTTGAACGAGAGTTTTCCGCCTGAACTGCCCAACCCAGTCCCCGGTACGATCGCTGAGATCTGCACGGGGCTGGTCTGCACAACCGGGTTGCTTTGCTCCGCACCGGTAAGAATATTGATTGCATGCAGACGGGAGAAAAAGGCGCCATTCTCCTTGGTGTTGCCCACCACATACATCGTGTTCGTGGCTGGATTGATCACCGGCGTGCCGGTGATGCCGATCGTTGGATAAATGTCTCCCTGTTCCAAACCGCCCGCGGAATCCTCGGGTGGGACAGCCGTCGCTCCCGCTGCGGCGCCGTGCGCGCCGTCGAGAAGCGTTATCTTCCAGATCGGACTGGCATTCGCGCCGCTGTTGGAATCTGCGTCGAATGCATAAATCGAGTCGTTCTCTGTCGCCACGAAGAACACGTTGTGCACAAGACCGTCGCTCATCGTCAGCCCGGGCACATAAAGAGGCTGCGCATACACACTGCTATCCACCTTCACCGAGAACAGCTTTCCAAACGTCTTCACGTTCACATTCGCTGGCGTCAGCGCGGTCTCGCTGGTGTTTTGCCCGGCATGCGTGACGTCGTAGCGCCAAGTCGGCACGGTCACGGCGGTGGGTCCCTGCGCTCGAACGGGTGCATTGAGCAAACCGAAGTGTAGAACCAAGCTTCCGGCGGCAAAGGCGACCGCTCGGCCTCGGGACTTCAGGTTGGAAGAAAACCAAGGCTTGGCGGCAGAAAGGAATAGTCCTTCAGTTTTAAGCATAATAATGCGTCTCCTCCACGTGAGTGGATGGCAGTCTAGTTTTTCAGCCGGGGGAGGCGAATCGATCTAGAACACCTTCAGCTTAGCGGGCAAGCCTGTGGAACACCCCATCGATACTGAAGTTATGTGTGAACAGTAGTAATCGCTTGCACATTTAATTGCGCCGAAAACTGGTTACTATTGTAAGAACCGGACTGTAGACCTTGTGCGTTTGTCGCGGGCGCGAGCGTCGGTTCGATCCCATTGAATTCTCGAAGGACAGCCACGATTTTCTTTGGAATACATCGATTTACTCGATGTATTCTCGATCCATGGACACTACGCTGGATGCTTGGGAGATTCTTCAAACCGTCGTTCAATTGGGAGGGTTTGCGCCAGCCGCCGAAAAACTCAATCGCTCGCAATCGACGATCAGCTACGCGATTGCCCGCTTGCAGGAGCAACTCGGCGTCCGCCTGTTTGAGATCCATGGACGAAAGGCGCAGCTCACCGAGGCCGGCCGCGTTCTCCTCGCCGATGTAGAGCCCCACCTTGTAGGGTTTCATCAACTTGAGGAACGTGCCCGGCTCATGGCATCCGGAGGAGCGTCTGAAGTCAGCCTCTCGGTCGATACCATGTTTCCCGACGACCGTCTCTTCGCCGCCCTGGCGAGTTTTGCGCGCAGGTATCCCCATGTCAGACCGCGGTTGCGCCAGGGCACTTTCCTCTCAGCCGACGCAGAGTTCTCACTTCACAATGCTCAACTTTGCGTGACCGGGCTGATGTCGCGGGAGCTCTGCGTCAAACCCATCCTGGTGATCGAGATGGTCGCGGTCGCTCACCTCAGCCATCCCCTTTTCTCGATCCGACGCAGACTTTCGAGTTCCGACCTGTTGGAGCATACGATGGTGGTAATTGAAAGTACCGCTTCCGGCACGCTGAAGCATCAGCCACGTCTTCCCGCGCAGCGGGTGCTGCCGGTCGGCACCATCGATTCTGCCATTGCGGCTGTGCGCAGCGGGTTCTGTTTCGGCTGGCTCCCAAAATACCGCATCCAGCAGGAGCTTGACAGCGGTGATTTTGCGCGACTTCCTCTGGTGGCCGGTGAGAAGCGCGATGTGAGGCTGAACATCGTCGCGAGAGACTTCGGGGCTGGCAACGCGGAGGCGAACGCACTTGCCGAGCTGCTCGGATTCGGTCGCGAGACGGAAGTGATCTGATTCACTGCGCCAAACAGAACCGTTTTTCGATTGAAGATCTCAAATACGAATGATCGACAAAATCGATATGCATAAAGCGATTTATTAAGCTTGCTCACCGTCCTTCAGGTTCTGTATAGTCCGGTTCCCAGGGAACGTTTAAGCGAATTGATTGACGTCTGTCGTTTGGCGGCTAACGCCACCCGGAGTAGTTTGAATGCTCCGCAATCGGTTTGCAAATCTGCCTGGGAGTGTTCATGAAGTTTCACGGTCTTCGATTCGTCCTACACACATCTTTGTTATCAATGGCTTGTACTGGGTCGCTCTGGTCTGCCGATGGGGTTCACTTGTCCGTCGACGCCTCCAAGACGGGAGCTAAAATCGATCGCAACCTCTTCGGCCAGTTTGCCGAGAATCTCGGCCACGGGCTGTACGAGGGAATCTGGGTTGGACCGGACTCGCCGATCCCCAATACGCGCGGCATCCGCAACGATGTTGTTGCCGCCCTCAAGGAACTCAAAGTGCCCAACGTCCGCTGGCCCGGTGGCTGCTTTGCCGACCAGTATCACTGGCGCAAGGGCATTGGACCCGCCGCAAATCGCCCGGCAACCCTGAACTCTGCCTGGGGCGGCGTAGTCGACACCAACGCCTTCGGAACCGACGAGTTCATGGACTTCATCCAGCAGATCGGCAGCCAGGCATATGTCTCCGTCAATGTCGGCTCCGGAACCCCGCAGGAAGCCGCTGAATGGCTGCAATACATGACCGATGCGCAGCCAACCGCATTAGCCAAGGAGCGCGCCGCCAATGGCCATCCCGACCCCTACAAGGTCGGCTTCCTCGGTATTGGCAACGAGAGCTGGGACTGCGGCGGCGCCATGACGGCCGACTATTACGCAAGCCAGATGAAGATCTATAGCCGCTTTGTCGAAAACGACAATCCCGCTCAAAAGGGCGCCGACCATATGCTCAAGATCGCCGTCGGCCCCGGCGTTCCCGAAACCGAGTGGACGGAGACCATCATGAAAGCCTGGCAGCATCACAGCTGGGCCTGGAATATCGATGGCCTCTCCCTCCACTGGTACACCGTTCCCAATGGTTGGCCGCCGTCGACACCCTCGCAGGACTTTGGCGTTGCCGACTACGACAAGACCCTCAAGACGACCCTCTTCATGGATGAGTTTCTGCGCAAGCAGGAGGTCGTCATGGACAAGTACGACCCGCAAAAAAAGGTGGCCCTTGTCGTAGACGAGTGGGGCGCATGGCACGCTCCAGCGCCGGAGACCAACAAGGACTTTCTTGTTCAGCAGAACAGCCTGCGGGACGCGATCCTGGCATCGCTCAACCTGAACATCTTTGCCCGTCACGCGGACCGCGTCCGCATGAGCAATATCGCGCAGATGATCAACGTGCTGCAGGCCATGATCCTCACCGACAAGGAAGAGATGGTCCTCACGCCCACCTACTACGTCTTCAAGATGTATCGGCCCTTCCAGGATGCGACTTTCATTCCGGTCACATTCGATGCCGGAAGCTACACGAATGGCAGCGTAACTCTGCCGCGCATGGATGCAGTAGCGGCCAAGGATGCATCGGGCAAGCTTTGGCTTGAGATCACCAACCTCGATCCCGAGAAGCCACTCGAGATTGATGCTGACATCGCTGGCACTTCGGCAAAGTCGGCGAACGGAGAAACACTGACAGCGAAGGCCGTAGACAGTGTGAATACCTTCGCGAAACCCAAAGCCGCTGTGCCCAAGCCCATCTCCGCCAAATTGAAAGACGGCAAATTGATTTTGACGGTCGAGCCCAAGTCGGTGACGGTGATCTCGCTGGAACCATGATCCGATGAGCTCGGTCCCGGATCTGAAGTTCCCCCAAGAAGGTCTGTCATCCTCAGCGACCGTAGCGCAGCGAAGGGAGTCGAAGGATCTGCGGTTGTTCCTGAACGATCTTCGGGTTCGCCACACAGGATTGAATGCGGTCTAAAACCGGATTCGAGAACATCAATCGCCATACTGCAGCGAAGCCTAGCGCCAAATTGAGGTAAAGGTCCTTACACGGAGTTGTGCATGTCGAAATCGAGAATTGGAACTTCTGTGTTGAAAGAGTCGACACTTCTGCTGGGGTGCCTGTTTCTTTCCTTCTACTCTTCCGCACAGACGGCCCCTGTGAATGTAACCATAGACGCGTCCAAGACCGGCGTGCCCATCTCCAGAAACATCTACGGACAGTTTCTGGAGCACGGGGGCGACATTGTGAATACCGGCGTGTGGTCGGAGATGCTGGTCGATCGCAAGTTCTTCTACCCTGTTGCAACCAGCGCTCCGGCCCCGCCGCCGGTGATGGGCAATGCGGCAGGGAACCCGCGTTTCCGCAGAACCCCCACCCGCTGGTGGGCTCCCATCGGCGGCGCTGACGCCGTAACCATGGACACCAAGGTGCCCTACACCGGGGAACAGACACCCTTCGTCAAGCTCGATGCCAAGGAACCCCGCGGCCTCACCCAATCTGGAATCGCCGTGCGCAAAGGCAAGTCCTACACTGGGCGCATCGTATTGGCCGGCACTCCGGGTGTAGCGGTAAAAGTCACGCTCATCTGGGGCAAGGAAGCCGCGGATCGCCAGACCGTCACCGTGCGCACACTGGGCGCTGCCTATCACCAGTTCCCGCTCCGCTACACCGCTGCGGCAGACAGTGAGGAAGCAACCCTGGAGATCGCCGCCACCGGCACCGGCTCTCTCCATGTCGGCACAGTCTCCCTCATGCCCGCCGACAACGTCGAAGGCTTCCGCCCCGAGGTCGTTGCCGCGCTCAAACAGTTGCGCTTCGGGGTCCTCCGTTTTCCCGGCGGCAACTTCGTCTCCTCCTATGAGTGGCGCTACGGTGTCGGCGAAATCGATAAGCGGCCGCCTATCTTCGATCCCGTCTGGCACGCCGTACAACCCAACGACGTGGGCACCGACGAGTTCCTCAGCCTCTGCCGCCTCCTCGGCGTCGATCCCTACATCACTGTGAACGCCGGCTTCGGCGACGCGTGGTCGGCGCGCGAGCTGGTCGAATACACCAACGGCACCGCCACTACACCCATGGGTAAGTGGCGTGCCGCGAACGGCCATCCCCAGCCCTATGGCGTAAAGTTCTGGGGCGTCGGCAACGAGCCGTGGGGCGACTACCAGATGGGCTCCCTGGCCTTTCCGCAATTCGAGCTAAAGCACAACCTCTTCGCCAAAGAGATGCGCAAGGTCGATCCGTCCATCAAGCTCATCGCCGGTGGCGCCATGCCCGACGTGATGGAAGGTGCGGACCAGTCAAGACGCATCAACGGCCAATATGTGCCCGACTATCTTTCGCCCGCCGACTGGACCGGACAATTGCTGCTCAACTGCCTCGACAACATCGACATGGTCAGCGAGCATTACTACGCCTCCGGCACCCAGCACACCGACATGAAACTGCAGAAGAAGGTGCCCATCGAGCCCCCGCTCTCTTTCATCGAGTGGCAACGCGCTCCCGCCGTGCAAGTTCGCGCGAAGTACGAGCACTACCAGGAATACCTCAAGCGCATTCCCGCGCTCCGCGCCAAGCCCGTACCCATCGCCATCGACGAGTGGGCCTACTTCGGAGGGGCGCCGAACTCCTACAAAACCGTCCCCGCCTACGCTTGGGCCTTTCACGAAATGTTCCGCCACTCCGATATCTTCCAGATGGGCGCATTCACTTTCGCCACCGCGATGATGAGTTCCAATCGCACCGAAGCCGTCCTCAATCCCGTCGGCATGCTCTTCAAGATGTACCGCGACCACTTCGGCGTCATTCCCGTTGAAGTCTCAGGCGATTCGCCGCAGCCCAAGCCAACGTTTCCCGCCGGCGGCGATCAGCCCGCCGTGAATCCGGGAAGCCCTACGTATCCGCTCGATGTCAGCGCGGCCCTGAGTGAGGATCGAAAGACGCTCACCTTCGCCGTGCTCAATCCATCGGACGCGCCGCACAGTATGAAGCTCACAATCGGAGGCGTCAAACTCGGTGGGAAGGGCCAACTCTGGCAAATGGCTCCGTCGTCTATAGACGCGGTCGTCGCGGTCGACAAGAAGCCGGAAGTCTCTGTGGACGAACATCCACTTGGCGCGCTTCCGGACAAGATCGATGCGCCGCCATTCAGCATCAGCATTTACTCGTATCCGCTGCAGTAGTCTCGATCCCCTCGGCATCGGCAACGGTGCTCTGCGGATGCCATTGCGAGTTCGCGCCGATCAGCTTCATCGCAAAGGCAACGAAAGGAAAATGAAGATGAGAACGTTCTCGCTGGCATTGGCAATCGCAGCCATCTCCTGCACCGGTTGGGCCGCGCCTCCCACTGCAAAAGTCGAGCAAGGCAAGCTGCAAGGCAAAGTCGAAGACGGGCTGGCCATCTATCGCGGCATTCCTTTTGCCGCACCGCCCATCGGCGACCTGCGTTGGCGTCCGCCACAACCGGCTGCCCATTGGGAAGGTGTGCGAAGCGCCGAAAAATTCGCGCCGCAATGTTTGCAAACTATCCCCGGCCTCACCACAAGCGAGGACTGCCTGTACCTCAACGTGTGGACACCGGCCAAGTCGCCTTCCGCTCATGTCCCGGTTCTGGTATGGATCTATGGCGGCGGCTTTGTCGTCGGCGGAACCTCGGTGCCTACCTACAGCGGAGAACAACTCGCCAAGAAGGGCGTCGTTGTGGTCAGCATGGGCTATCGGCTGGGCCCGCTCGGTTTTCTCGCCCATCCGGGGCTGAGCGCGGAGTCGCGGCAGCACGTGTCGGGTAACTACGGCCTGCTGGACATGATCGCCGCGCTGCAATGGATTCAGAAAAACATCGCTGCATTCGGTGGCGACCCCAACAAGGTCACCATCTTCGGCGAGTCGGCCGGAGGAATCGCCGTAAGTGAGCTCTGTGTTTCGCCGCTGGCGAAAGGCCTGATCCAGGGAGCGATTTCGGAAAGCGGCAGCTCCTTTGGTCATCCTCGGGCCGCGGGCGCACCAGGTGAGAACATGCGGCCTCTTGCTTTGGCCGAACACTCCGGCGAAGACTTCGCTCTCAACCTCGGAGCCAAATCGGTGGGCGATCTGCGCAAACTTCCTGCGGATCAGATCATCGCCGCTGGCCAAATCGGCCGTGGCACCTCCTGGCCCAACGTCGACGGGTGGGTCATTCCCGGCGATCAATACGAACTCTACGCGGCCAAGCAATTCAACGACACGCCCATCTTGGTTGGCTACAACTCCGATGAAGGCGCAACCTTCGGCCCGGCGCGCACACCGCAGGCCTACATCGATAGCGTGAAGGCGCGTTACGGCAGCTTTGCGGAGAGCCTTCTCAAGACCTACCCCGTCGGCGAAGCCACCGTACCCAAAACTGCTCGCGACCTGATGCGCGATGCCGCCTTCGGCTGGGGCACCTGGACGTGGGCGCGCATGCAAACGAGTCTGGGAAAATCCAAGGCCTACTATTACTACTTCGACCAGCACCCTGACTATCCGGCCGATTCACCCCAGGCCGGCCACGGCTCGCCGCACGGCATGGAGGTGGAATACGTCTTCGGCCATCCTACCGGCGGCCCTTCCGGCAAGCCGAGCGCCAGCGACAGGGTCATCTCCGATGCGATGCTGACCTATTGGACCAACTTTGCCAAGTACGGAAATCCCAACGGCAAAGGCATGCCCAACTGGCCGGCCTACAACGATGAAAACCCTCAACTGATGTACTTCGCCGGAACCGCACACACCGGCCCTCTTCCCAACCCCGATGGGCTCAAGGCGCTGGATGCCTACTTCGCCTGGCGGCGCTCCGCGGAAGGTGTGCGGGCCTCGTCGATTGAAGATGCCAAACCCGCTTCGACAAATTTCATGGGCGCACAGTATCCGCGCGTTCTGCCCGACCATAGCGTGGCCTTCCAATTCAAGGCGCCGGACGCGCAGTCGGTCGACGTCGATATCACCGGCAAGAAATTTCCCATGACCCGCGCAGCCGACGGCACGTGGACTGTGACCACGCCCCCGCTTGTGGAAGGCTTCCACTACTACGCGCTCGACGTCAACGGGATCCGCATGAACGATCCCGCCAGCCACACGTTCTTCGGCACCGGCAAGGACATCAGCGGGGTAGAAGTGCCAGAAGATGGCGTGAATTACTACGCAGCAAACGATGTACCGCATGGCGACGTGCGCATTCGCATGTACCACTCCAAGATCACCGGACAGTGGCGTCGCTGCTTTGTGTACACGCCGCCGGACTATGATGCGCAGACCACCACGCGCTACCCGGTCCTCTATCTTCAGCACGGTTCGGGCGAAGACGAAACCGGCTGGACCTTCCAGGGCCACGCCAACCTGATCCTCGACAACCTCATCGCGGAGAAGAAGGCGGTCCCCATGCTGATCGTCATGGACAATGGTTACGCTTCTCTGCCGGCTGGTCCGTTCGGGCCCGCTCCCGGGGTAGGCAACGGTTTCGGCACCTTTGAAGACGTGATGATCAATGAAGTTATCCCCATGATCGACTCCACTTTCCGTACCATTCCCGACCGCGAGCACCGCGCCATGGCGGGCCTCTCCATGGGCGCCAACCAGGCGCTCCATCTCGCCACCGGCCATCTCGACACATTCGCCTACATGGCCGGATTCAGCGGGACCATGAATGGCTTGAGCACCGATCCGCTTGATCCGGCGACGGCATTCGATGGCCGCTTCAAGGACGGCGCATCCTTCAATGAAAAAGTGAAGCTACTATGGCTCGGACTGGGCACGCAAGAGCCAAATCCCTTTCCGGCCTCTGTCGGCGCTTTCCGCGCCATGCTCGACAACGTCGGCATCAAGTATGTCTACTTCTCTTCGCCGGGAACATCGCACGAGTGGCTCACCTGGAGAAGAGACCTGAACGACTTCGCTCCAAGGCTCTTTCACGATCCCAACAACTAAAGGATTTTGCGTCTCTCTAGACTTCCGTGCCCCATCCTTCCGCGTTTTTTTGCGGAAGGGTGGGAAACCAATGAGGTTCAAGTCCGCACAAATTCCAGCAATGCTCGAAAGCAACTTCGGCGCTGCCGGCACCGCGCCGTCCACGAGAAACTCCATATTCCAATGAGGAAAAAATGAAAACTCTGAAGCCATGTTTTGCAGGGATGCTGGCAATGGCCGCTTCACTCGTCGCCACCCTCGGCGCGCAGGTGCAGACCATTGTTCCGCCCGTGATTCCCAACGCCAAGCCCGCCACGGTGGAACACATCAAGGTCCACGGCGCCGCTCTTGAAGGCAACCTGGAAGGCGATGCCGTCGATCGCGATGTCATCGTCTTTCTGCCGCCGAGCTATGGCAAGGAAAAGGCGCGGCGCTATCCCGTTGTCTATGCGCTGCACGGCTACTCCATCGGCGCCGAGCAGTGGACCGGCGAAATTCACGTGCCGCAGACCATCGAGGGCGCCTTCGCCCAGGGCGCAAAGGAGATGATCGTCGTGCTCCCCGACTCGAAGACCATCTACAACGGATCGATGTACTCAAGTTCCGCGACCACGGGCGACTTCGAGCGGTTCGTTTCCCACGATGTCGTCGCGTACATTGACGCCCATTACCGCACCATACCCGAGCGCACCAGCCGCGGCCTTGTCGGCCACTCCATGGGGGGCTACGGAGCTTCACGCATCGGCATGAAGCACTCCGATGTTTTTGGCGCCCTCTACATCATGAGCCCCTGCTGCCTATCGCCGATGACGGGCGGAGGCCCCGGTCCTGCGGACAAGATGAAAGAAATGGCTATTGCCAACGAAAAGAAGGCTGCCGCAGCCAAGTCTCCGGCTGACCTGGCCGCTCAGTCGCCCGGATTCGCCTCTGCCCAGTATGCAACCACGGCTGCGTGGGCTCCCGATCCCAAGAATCCGCCGCTTTATTTCGATCTGCCAACCAAGGACGGCAATCCAGTGCCCGAGGTTCAGGCCAAGTTCACGGCGAACGCGCCCTTGGTCTTTGTGGACCAGTACATCGGCAATCTCAAGCAGTACCGCGCCATTGCCATGGATGTCGGCGACCAGGACGGCCTGCGCACGGATGCCGGCAAGCTCCACGATGTCTTCGACAAATATGGAATCGCGAACAGTTTTGAGATCTACTCAGGGACTCACACGAGTGCCGTCGCCGATCGCTTTCAGAATCACGTGATGCCGTTCTTCAGCAAGAATCTCTGTTTCAAGGTCGGTTGCCAGTAGACAGAAAGTACAGATGAAGCGCCGTGATGATGAATCGCGGCGCGTCTTTTGCGCCAATCTAGTCGAAGGACCTGCCCTGAGAATTGGAGAGCAAAAGCCAAACCCTGCACTGCTATCCTGAGCAACTCGACTTGCGCTGCAAGTTATATTTATATGAACGCTCTGTCGGCAGCGCCACAAATGCCCCGTGCCCTGTCCATGCGCCTTTTCTCTGGCGCATGGGCGGGAGACCTCGAACCTCAACCGGCCCAATTCATCAGCAGCTGCAGCCGAAGGATCCGCGGTTGCCTTTTCAAAGTCCTGGGTAGAACACCAGTTCCATGCAACACAGCCGTTGTTCTTCAACGAACTGTGGACTCATCGCACGAGCCGAAGATTGGCAATGGAACATGCGAACTGAATCGACATTTTTCGCCTTGAATCCATAAGTTGGACTATAGTCTAGGATGTGAATGCGAGTGTAACCACCCTCCGTGACCGGCAGCGACAGCACACTCGGGCCGAGATCGTCCGCGTTGCATTCGACCTCTTCGGCAAGCACGGCTATGAAAATGTCCCGGTCGAGGTGATCGTTGCCGAGGCAGGAATCTCTCGCGCCACATTCTTCAACTACTTTCCTCAGAAGGAGCTCATTCTCCGCGAAGTAGCCTCTGCACGGGCTGAAAAGCTCAAAGCCAGCCTTGCCGAACTCCAGGCGGGTGAGCATCCTCCAACCGTCGAGAAAATCCTACAGTCGGTTCTCAAGCTGTCGGAAGAGAACGCCAGGATCACGCTGCACTCCAAACGCCTTATGCTGGATGCCTTCTTCCACCAGGTCTCCCGCGGACCCATTCTGGCGGTGCGGGATCAGGTCGTTGATGCTCTCACGCAGATCTTCCGCAAAGCCCTAAAGAAGTCTCCAAGCTCCCGCAAAAACCATCCCAGGCGCATAGCGGAAACCTGCATGTCCATTTACATCGCCACCATGCTGGAGTGGCTCATGCGCGAATCCGTCCCCCCGGACTGGCTTGTGGAAACCATGCGCCAGCGCTTGGAATTGGTGTTGGAAGGAACAAGATGAACCGCAAGAGAATCTTCCTCATCGCCGCAGCCGTCGTTGTACTTACAGTCCTCATCGCAGCGTACTTTTCCTGGCAGGCAAAGCAGGCGCGCAATCTCTACTCGGGCACCGTCGAGACGCGCGAGATTCAGGTCGGCTCAAAGGTCGGTGGGCGCGTCACCGTGGTTCCTGTCGAAGAGGGCAATGCCGTCAAGTCGGGTGCGCTACTCGTCGCCTTCGAGTGCGACGATCTCAGGGCACAGCGCGTCGAAGCAGCCGCATCGGTCGATCAGGCTCAAGCCAGTCTTGATCGGTTAGTCCGCGGAAATCGGCCTGAGGAGATTGTCGAGGCCGAGGCCGCCGCTGCCACCAGCCGCGCCGCTCTTGAGGAAGCCAAGAACGGGCCACGACTGCAGGAGATCGCCCAGGCGCAAGCTGACTATGCGGCCGCTCAAGCCGACTCCGTCGATGCCGAAACAAACTTCCATCGCATGGAGAAGCTGCTCGCCGCCGACACCATCTCTCACCAGGAATTCGATAACGCGAAGAACAAGCGCGATTCTGCAATGCAACTCGCCGAGGCCGCCCGGCAGAAACTTGCGGAACTCCAAGCCGGCACGCGTGCTGAAGACGTGGCTTCTGCGGAATCGCGGTACAAACAGGCAGAAGCCGCGGCAGTACTCGCCCGGAAGGGCGCACGGTCAGAGGACATCGCCGCCGCACGTGCCCAACTCGCATCGGTGCAAGGCAAAAACGCGCAGATCGATGTCGCCCTCAAGGAAGCTCTGTTGACCGCACCCGCCGATGGCGTCGTCGAGACCGTATCCGTCCGCCCCGGCGATCTGATCCCGCCCGGCCGCATCGTCCTCACGATGCTTGAATCCAATCAGCTCTGGGTCAAGGTCTATATCCCCGAAACGGACCTCGCCCGCGTGCATGTGGGCCAGTCTGCCAGCATTCGTGTGGACGGATTCTCCACGCGCGTCTTTGACGGCCATGTCGGCCAGATCGCCTCCCAGGCTGAGTTCCTTCCCCGCAACGTGCAAACCCCGGACGACCGCCAGCACCAGGTCTTCGCCGTCAAGGTGTTCGCCGACAACGCAACCGGCGTCCTCAAGTCGGGCATGTCCGCCACGGTACGCTTGCAATGACATCGCCTTCCCATGCACCGGCCATCACCGCGAACCACCTCACCATCCGCTTCGGCCAGTTCACCGCGGTGAACGACGTGAGTTTCGAGGTAGGCAAGGGAGAGATCTTCGGTTTTCTCGGTCCCAACGGTTCCGGCAAAACCACCATCATCAAGGCCCTCTGCGGACTGCTTCAACCCACCTCGGGCACCGGCGCCATTCTGGGCATGGACATCCGCAAAGATGCTGCTGAAATCAAGCGGCGCGTTGGTTACATGAGTCAGAAGTTCGGCCTCTACGAAGATCTCACCACCCAGGAGAATCTCGACTTCTACGCAGGCGTCTACGGCCTTCGGGGTCCCATCGCCGATCAACGCAAGGCGGAAGTCCTCGACCTCACCGGCATCGCGCCTTATCTCAATCGCCGCGTCGGCCAGCTCTCCGGCGGATGGAAGCAGCGCCTCGCCCTTGCCTGTGCCATCATTCATTCCCCCGAAGTTGTCTTTCTTGACGAACCAACCGCCGGCATCGATCCCGTTGCCCGCCGCGCTCTCTGGGATCTTTTCTTTCGCCTCTCCGGTCAGGGCGTCACCTTTTTCGTCACAACCCACTATATGGACGAGGCGGAACGATGCGGACGTGTTGGTTACATCTATTTGTCCAACCTCATCGCCATTGGCACCATTCCTGAACTCCAGGCGCTCCCCGCAGCTAACCCCGTTGGGACCAGCCGTATTCAGATTACTGTCGCCAATGCCTCCCAGTTACTCGACTCCGTGCGCGCCCTGCCCGCCATTCACGAAGCAACCATCTTCGGCCGCTCCATCCACGCATTGGCCCTTACCGATCAGATCGGCGCCCTCCGCCTGCAATTGCCGCAAGCCCACATTGATGTCATTGAACCGTCGCTCGAAGATGTCTTCGTGACTCTCACCTACAACATCATGGGGGCCGCGAAATGAAACCTCTCTTCCGTGGTCTTGTTCCCATCTGCCGCAAGGAGGTCCTTCACATCCTTCGCGACCCTGGCACGCTTTTCTTCGCTCTCGTCATTCCCATGTTGCAGTTGTTTCTCTTCGGCTTCGCCATCGACACCAACGTCCGCCAGATCGGCACCGTAATCTTGGACGAGTCTCGCACCCAAGCGAGCCGCGACTTGCTCCAACGCTTTGCCGCTTCTGATGTTTTCAAGCTGACCGTTACGGCTCAGTCCGTCGATGAAATGTACGATGCTGTGCGCTCCGGTAGCTGCCGTGTCGCGATCCGCATCCCGTATGACTACGCCCGTCATCTCCAGGATGGAACCACCGCGGATGTCCAGGTACTCGTTGACGGATCAGACTCCACGGTCGCCGGTCAAGCCGTAAACACCGCGACCGGCGTGGCCCTCACTCAATCCCTTGCCCGTGTCTTACCCAATGGCAACATGCCCATCGATATTCGTCCGTCGCTGCTCTACAACCCCGCCATGCGCTCGGCCAACTTCTTCGTCCCCGGCCTCATCGCCATTCTGCTTCAGGTCATGATCATTCTGCTCATCGCCCTCTCCCTTGTCCGCGAGCGCGAACGCGGGACCCTTGAGCAGCTCACCATGACTCCGGTGGCCCCGCTTGGCCTCATGGTCGGCAAGATGATTCCGTACGGCGGCCTCGGTTTCCTTGAGCTGTGCGCCATTCTCGCCGTCATGCGCATCGTCTTTCAGGTACCCATTCACGGCAGCGCCATACTCCTGCTCCTCATGTCGCTGCCTTACATTCTCACGCTGCTCGGGATCGGCCTTGTCATTTCCACAAAGGCACGCACGCAAGCGGAAGCCTTCCAGCTTTCCATGGGAACGGTGCTGCCCTCCGTCTTTCTTTCCGGCTACATCTTCCTGATTGAAAACATGCCCATCTTCTTCCAGGGCATCAGCCGCGTCATCCCCGCAACTTACTTCATCCGCATCCTCCGTGGCATCATTCTGCGTGGGGCTACCTTGAGCGAACTCTGGCCCAACGCCCTCGCCCTCACGCTCATGGGCTGTGCCGCCATCTTCCTCGCCGCATTCCTCTTCGTCAAACAGAAGTCCTAGGTCTCTGACCACATAAATTTGTGCGATCTCCGTGCCCCATCCTTTCGCCTTTTTTCTGGCGAAAGGGTGGGAGACCACCCAATCTCAAGGAACGAAATCACACGGCCGGAGTCCTAGGCGCCTGTTCACACCTAAGCCTGGATGCCAACATCCGCAGATACGTCACAGCGCCTTCCCGATCGCGGATGCAGGAATTGTCACCGAGCCCATGTGGCCTGAATTCTCGTCCAGGACGACGATGCGCACGGAGCCCACGCCCGTGCCGGCTTCTACCGCTTGATTGAACGGGATTCCGTCGCGGAGATATTGCTGATACGTTTCCGGTTTCAGTTGAAGTCTCAGGGTCTGGCCAGTCACGCTGGCCTTCGTTCCGGAAACTTCTCGCTGAACCACGTACACATCCAGCTTGTCCGTCCAAAGAGCCTCTTTCTGAGCGATCTCCAAGTCGGTTGCGGCGATGCCGAGCTTGATGGTGCGACCGTTCGACCCTGGCAGCGGATCGGCTGTCAATGCGATCTCGGTGGCATCTTCCGGCTCCAGCACTGCATTGCGGAACCGGTCCTTGATGGTAGAAGGCTCCTGGCGATAGAAGTATCCGGTACGGTAGCGAAGATTGACGTCTTTTCTGCCGGCAAGTTTGATGGTGATGAGGTGGTACTTGTCGTCAGCCGCCTGCGCTGGGGTGAAGCTCAGCAAATAGGTGGCGCGGCCATCTGCAGCAACTTTGTTGAACTCGGAGACAATGTCGCTTGCTCGGCGGAACACACGCCCCCCGTTGCGTCGGCAAGCTCCCGATAGGCGCCTTGAATCGGATGAAGGTCCTGCTGCATTTGCGCGATTGCGCGACCCGGATGCAGATCGCTCTGGCATGTGCTGATGTCTCCTCCATTGGTAAGTTCAGCTGGCAATCCATGCGCCGTGCCGGGGTTGCTGGCGTTGCCGCAGCCTCCCGGCACCTGGTTGGCCTTTGCAGTCGGGTTGAGGGATACGTTCCGTGTACCAATGGAAGCGTCGATTCCGCCCGCCTCCAGCCTGGACGCGTCGAGTGGATACACGCTCACATGCGCGTCGTTCATCGCCTCCTGCGCGCGCAGAACTGAAGCCTGAATCACCTTCGCGCCTTTGTCGATATTCAGGGATCCATTGGTCCAGTCCGCAAGCGTGTTGTCGCTCGCGATCCAGACCAGGTTCTTGTGCCCGGCAATCGCGCCAAGATGACGCGCAATAATAACCAGCCCGCCCAAGGCGTCACGCCCGGGGTCATCGCCCAATGTCCGCAGCTTAGGGTCCGGGGCCTCCGTGTTGCTGGTGGCATCGATTTGCGAATGGCCGTTCACGTTGAGCAGGTCTTCCGTGTTGTGGACGTAGTCCATGCTCTGGCGGTTCCGTGCTTCCTGCTCCTGCCCGAGCGAGAGATTCTGCGCGCTGGGCGTCCACTTTGCCAGGGTCGTGGCCACCAGCGCGTGGTCAGTCGTGGTGTCCTGCAAGATCTGAAATCCGCCCGAACGCATGACATAGAGGGCCACGCGTTCCCCTTCGTGCATACCAAGAAGAAACGTACGCATCTGCTCTCGCACGTTCGATAAATCGTCGAACGAGAGATGATTGTCGATGAGCAGGACGATTGTGTTCCCCTGCTGATCATGGCTCATGACTTTGCTCTGTCCCACGGTCCGGTTGGAGAAAGCATGGTCGGCTCCTTTTTCGGAAGCCGCACTGGTGGGTGCGGGTTGCACCAGATCGGGAGCGGTGCTGTTGGCCGGAGTAAAGGAGCGGAGATCTACCTTGCGCCCCACGTCCAAAATCTCCAAATCTTCCGGCTTAAGATTGGTGATCGGGCGTCCCTTCTTGTCCAGTGCGACAAGAGGAACGTCGACAAGGCGCGCGCTGAGGCGCAGCGTGACGGCTGAGTCGGTCTCGCCATGCGCAAGCCTCGGGGCATCCGGCACTCCATTGGCGTCGGAGAGAGATATTTCCGGAATCACCGGTTCCGGCGGAGGGCCACCTCCCGCTACAGGCAGCGGCGCGGCTCCTCCCACCGGGGTCCCCGCAGGCGGCTGAGCGGCGAGCGCACTGCTCTCCACGGCGGTTTCTTCGGCCGGTTGGACTACGTCGGCTGGAAGGGGACTTGATTCGGGCGAGACCGGCGCTTCGGGCTCATGGCGGGCCGTATCCGGATTGTTGCCGAGGATCAGCTTCGACTCAGCGCGGAATAGATGAAACTCCCGGAATGCCACATCGTTGAGGAGCGTTTGCCGAGGACCCTGGGAAATCGAGGACAGGCTGGCTTTTTGTAGGCCCGGGAGCGCTCCGCTGGAAGCAGTCGCCGGGGGTGGGTTCAGTGCGCTGTGCAGCAGCTTCAAGTCCGGCGTTTGGGCAATTGCGATGCCGCGGACCGGGCAGAAATACGTTCTCCCTCCAAGCTGCTCTGGCCCATACTCGACCGCGATATCGGCCTGGCCGATTGGGTTGCCGGGGGAGATGTCGGCAAGAGCCGTAATCCGAAAGATGGTTCCAGAGTTGGGGTCGACCGCAATCTCCCCGTGATAGCCAACCCGCTCCGTCACCACGCTGATGTCGAATCCGTAAGACTCCGCAACGCAGCAGAAGCGCACGTCGTAGTGCGACTTGTCTTTCGGAACAGAGTAGTGGAAAACAGCCTGCGGGCCGCTCGGCCCAAGTTCCCAGTGGCTCCAGGAAAGCTGGCTACGGGCAGCATCGATAAAGACGATACCTAAGATGGGGCCAAACTCTCCCCAGGTGGTGAGCCCTTTGTCGGGAGTCCGCGCCTTCTTTTCTTTGCCCGTTCCCGAATCCACAAACTCGCGCCCATCGCGGTAGAGAACCGTCGCTGTCGATTTGCTGGCAGGGCGCAGAGGATTGTCGCCGGAAGCATCTCCTTGAAACTGCGACGCCGGGGTCTCAAAGCGCATCGTATCGCGTGCGGCAAAAAGGTTGGGCAACAACGGGAGGGTCTTACCCAGGTAGTCGACGGTCAAAGCCATCATGCGCCGTTGGACCGCTGGGTCAGGTCGAGCCGTGGCGGGAATTTCGCTCGGGGGCGGATCAAGAAAAGCAGAGGTGTCCGCCAGCGCGACGAGCGCTTGTTGCGACTTTTCCCCGGGAAAATTGGAGCGAAGTTGTCGCAGTCGAGCCGAACCCAGTCGCTCAGTGAGTTCGAGTCCGGCAAGTTCCTTGGCGACATCGGCATCTGGCTTGCTTCTGGCCGAAGACAGGATCTTCTCTACCTGCTCCACAGTCACACGGTTGCTCGCGAAAGCCGGCGCCGAACTGCCCGCCGGGACCATCAATAGAAGAACGATGAAACCGAGTCCCCACTTGCGCATGGCGAAATCCTCAAACCGTTTCTTCGATCCTGCCAGCAGTTCCAGCTCCGGTGAACCTTCATCCCGGGAGCGCGCGTGAATGCTCTCCGGGAGGCCTGCTTTGGCACCCTCCCATTAGACACCCATTGCTCCTCCCTAGTTACGTCCATCGGCCGCCACGGGTCATAGTTCCACAGAATTGGAGCGAAATGCTGAAGCGAAGAGGGCGGTGCTTTTCGACGCCCCGAAAACACACCAAGCCAGCGACCGTAACATGGCCGGTTTCCCCCGCGGCATCCTTAGTCGGTGCGGAGCGCGGTCATTGGGTCAACCCGCATCGCGCGCCATCCCGGCGCCAACCCAGCCAACAGCGCGGTTGCCATCAGAATCACCGCTGCCACGCCTAGGCTTGCGGGATCTGCGGGCCGCACGTCTGCCAGTATGGCAGTCAGTGAGCGTGTCACCATGAGGCTTATCGCCAATCCGATCGCGATGCCCCAGACCGCCATCCGCGCCGCGCCCTTGACCACGTCCAGCAAAATCGCGAATTTGTCCGCCCCGAATGCCATGCGTATACCGATCTCGAACGTCCTCTGTGTCACCGTGTAAGCGATGGTTCCGTACACTCCCATTGTGGCAAGCAAAAGTGCCACAAGAGCAAAGCCAACCGTCAACACCGCGCGAAACCGCTGTGCGGCAACGGAGTCGCTCACCATACGGTCCATCGTCGTGAATCCAAGCGCAGCCAACGGGGTGACGCCGCGAATGGTGTGTTCTGCCGCCGACATCACGGAAAGCGGCGTTACCCGTGTGCGCAAAACAATGTGAATCTGGTTGGCGTAGGTCGGATGTTGGGTCATCGGCATGTAAAGGGCAGGTCCCGGCTTGTCTGCCGGAGAACTCTGCCGCACGTCGCTGGCGACACCGATGATCGTCATCCATTTGTCTGTATCCAGACCGCAGCGGATCTGCTTCCCCACCGGATCGACATTGCCAAAGCTCTGCCTCGCCAGCGACTCGCTGATGATCGCAACCCACGCGCTCTTATCGGTGTCCTGAGTCCCAAAGTCGCGTCCGCGCTGCAGCGGAATCTCCATCGTGCGAAAATATCCCGGGCTCGCAACACTGAAGATCGCCCATGACTTACCCTCGGGCGTCGCAGGAATTCCGCCCAGGGTTTCGTAATAGCCGTTGGAACCGTAATCTCCCGTCGGAAGCCCCATGATGCCCGCCGCATGCTCGACGCCTGGGATTGCGGCCAGCTTCGTAAACATCTCGTTGAACTGCGCCAGTGCGTGTCGATAATCGTCGTCTGTGTGCGCTGGGACATCCGCATCCACCACCAGCAATTGCCGCGTGTCATATCCCATATCGCGCCCGGTCAGATCCATCATCGTATGCACCAGCAGGCCCGCTCCAACCGCAAGAACAAACGTCGCCGACACTTCGGCAACCACCATGCCGTTACGCAGGGCCGTAGAGCGCTTCGAACTCATGCCGCGCGAAATGTTTTGCTTCAACGCCTCCGCGGGGTCTACCTTCGCTGCCCGCAGCGCGGGTACCAGCGAGAACAAAACCGCCGTCAGTACCGAAAGGCCCAGCGTAAACCCAAGGACCGGCAGGCTGAGGTGAACTTCGGACGCACGTGGGAGTACACGGGGAGCGGTAGCCACCAGGAGCCGCACCGTTGGCCATGCAAGCAGAATCCCTGCCAGTCCCCCTGCCAGGGCCATCAAGAGCCCTTCCAGCAACACGGGACGCATCACCTGCCAACGCGACGAGCCCAGGGCACGGCGGATCGCAAGCTCTCGTTGCCGCTCCAGAGAACGAACAAGCTGCAGATTCGCGACATTGACGCAGGCGATCAAAAGAATGATGGTGACTCCTGCCCACAGCAGCAGCAGGGTCGAGCGGGCATAACCCGTCATCTCGTCTCTGAGCGGCACGACGCTAAAATCCTTGTTGCGGTTCTCCTCCGGATAGGCGGCCCGCAGCCGCTCCGCTAGCTGACTTAGCTCAGCCTGAGCGCTGCTCAAGCTAACTCCCTCACGCAACAAACCAACTACTTTGTAGTTGAAAGCCGTTCGTGAGTGCGACTCGGGCTGAAGAGAAGCCGCTTCCCACACCTCCGTATGATCTGGGAAGTCGAACGCATCGGGGAGCACGCCGGCCACCTCAATTGCCTCGGTCTCCACGTGCAGCACCTGCCCAACTGCCCGCTGGGCATTCCCGAAGTTCTCGCGAGCAAAGTGCTCGCTCACCAACGCCGCTCGGTGCGACTCTGAATCATGAAACAAACGTCCAGCGATCGGTTGAAGACTGAAGACGCGGGCAAAGTCCGCATCCACCCAGGTCACCGTTGTATACACGCCATGATCCGCCAACTGCACACCTTCGTTGCCACCGAAGTAAAGGCTAATGGCTTCAAAGCTTCGAGCTTGTTCGCGCGCGTCCACGGCGTCCGGACCTGTCATGCGGGGCGAAGTGTGTCCGGTGTTGCTCCAATGCGTGTCTAAGTGCGCCAGCCTTTCCGCACTCTTGTAGGGAAGGGAATTCAATAGGACCGATTCGATCACGGTGAAAATTGCGGTGTTTGCGCCGATACCGATGGCCAGCGTGAGAACCACGCTCACCGTAAAAGTGCGGTGCCGCCATAGCTGCCGCCAGGCAAACCGCAGATCGCCGGCAATGGAACGAACCTGGTTCTCCCAGCCGTAGGATTGAGCTGTGTCCTTTGCAGAAGAAAGGCTCCCTAACTCGATGCGCGCCGACCGCATTGCGTCTTGCCGCGACTCACCGGAGCGCACCCGCTCCTCGACCGTCATATCCAGAAAGTGCTCGAGCTCCTTTGCGGTCTCTTCGTTCCTCCGCTCGCGCTCGATGAGATTTCGTACACCGTAGGACAATTGGCGCCACAAGCTCATATCAAGCCTCCGCGTTCAACAACCGAGCGACCGCTGTTACGCGTCTTGTCCAGTCTGCCGTCTCTTTCGCAAGCTGCTTCTTGCCGCTCGCGGTAAGCGAGTAGAATTTCGCGCGTCTCGAATTTTCGGTCTGACGCCACTTGGAGTCGACCCAGCCGGCGCGTTCAAGCCGTTGCAGCGCCGTCATCAACGAGCCTGGATTTGCCTTGAACACCCCGCGCGAGACCTGCTCGACCCGCCGGCCTATCCCAAAAGCATGCATGGGCTCGAGACTCACCGTCTTCAGGATCAGCATGTCCAGCGTTCCTTGAATTACATCGGTTCGGGTTTCCTGCATGAACGAAAAATATTCTTCTCTTCTCTTGCCTGTCAAGTGTTGATTGTCAAGATGTGCGCGTCAAGGGTTGATCGTCTGCTGAGTATGCATGCAAATCTGGGCAACAACGCGGTGAGCACATTGACCTTGCGGACAGACAGTGCTGCTTGTCCCTAACCCGTGCGGCGGCGGTTTCTGTCAGGAGATGTTTCTATCTGGAATGAGTGATCGTGACGATTGGTTGTGGGGGGGCCGAAACACCATAGAATCGGCACGATTGCGAGCGTGTAACTCTTACACTTTTGCCCAGTCCTTTATGGAAAACAATGCAATATTTACAGGATTAAGATGGTCTCCATTGAAATCCACATGAATCTGGGTGAAACGATTGTCGAATCCACCGGAATATGTAAGGATTGCGCTAGTGTCCTGAGTCTCAAATGCCTAGCTTGAAACCGGCTGTCATTCTGAGCGAACGGGGCCCCGAATGTCTTTCAGTTCGGGGGTGGTGAGCGAAGAATCTGCGGTTGTTTCTTCGAGGAACTTCAGACTCACCACACTAGAACATTTTGTTAGTCGCCTGCATTAAGTGCCTTGAGGTAATTGGAGAAAAGTGACACGGTCGGGTCAGAAAAAAGAGCCGTGTTCAACCAATCTCCCGATGAGTTTCTGCCTTGGCCATTTTGCAGTTCGGCATCGTAATCAACGCGTTCGGGCACAGAACCAACTGCGGATTACGAAGCATGTGAGTTAGCGATTGGACGCAAAGTGTTTCGCTTTGCTCACATCAAACTACTCAATTCAGAAGTTATATCCGGTCTCTTCGTTTGAAGAGGCTTAACTGGCGATCTGCGCCGGAGAACTACACCCACGAATAGGAGTTTCATGACCACCCCCAAACCGATCACACTCGCCCTCTTGCTCTTCGTTTCATCGGCGCTGCCCACATGGGCAAGCGTTAGTGTCAACAATCCTGCAAACGAATCGGAAGTGAAATCGCCCTTCGCGCTCTCAGCCAATTCCGAATCTTGCTCTTCCGAGCCCGTCACGTCCATGAGCTACTCTCTCGATGGCAACCCTGACGTGGAAGTGCTGAAGGGCAATTCACTTGAAACCAAGGTCGTTTCAGTGCCCGGAACGCACACGCTGCACGTGAAGGCCTTGGGGGAAAAGGGATCGGTGTGCGTCAGTGATATTGCGCTGACCGTGAAAGCAGACGATGCGGCTTCGGCGATCGTTCCTGGCAATGCGACTGCGGTCCACAGTATCCAGGCCCTGAGGAACTGGATTGGGATGCATGACACCGGCGGGTCTGTAAGTGCATCTGGAAGTACGAGCATCGTCAGTTCGCCTTCGCTCAACGGCGGCACTCGCCGGTTCTCGACTCAATTCAAAGGTTCGGGCGATGAGCGCTTTTCAGTTTCCTATGCGGACGATAAAGAGGCGGAAAACTTCTTCTACGATGCTTGGGTCTATATCCCATCCTCTTCCGGACCGATTAGCAATATTGAGATGGATACAAACCAAGTGATTGCCAGCGGGCAGACCGTGATTCTAGGTGTGCAATGCGATGGGTGGTCCGGGACTTGGACATTCACAGCAAACATTGGGTCGCCTAAGCATCCCCGGCCTCATTGGGAAGTTGCACCTGGAACCAGGTGCGATCCGGAAAGCTGGACGAAGAATAAATGGCACCATGTACAAGCTAGTTACTCACGTAACTCCAGTGGAATGGTGACGTATCACTCCGCGTGGGTCGACGGAGTCGAGAGCGTCTTGAATAGGACAGTGCCTGGCGCGTTTGACCTGGGCTGGGGAAGCGATATCAACACCCAGTTCCAGATTGATGGCCGCGGCTCCAGTGGGTCGACTACCGTCTACGTGGACGATCTGACCATTTCTCGCTGGTGAATTCCGAGTTCAACGATTGTTGAATCGACAGGGAGCGAATCTTAGAATTCAAACTCTGTAGCGCAGTTCGCTCGCTCTCAGTCCCCTAGAACGTGGCAACGCTGTCCCAAGCTTTTAATCCCTGGTCCCCCCTCCCGGAGGGACCGGGGATTTTTGCAGGATTTCTGGACCGGTGCACCTGCTGGGAAACAGGATTCCTGATTTCATCCTGGGACTTGCAGCCCCGCTAGTCCGCCGCGCATCTTTTCCACGGCAGCACCTGATGCCGCAGCTCGCCTTCACATCTCGTTGGATATTTTTCTTAAATCTTTCTGTCTTTTCTTGGAGAAGGCCCCGTGTTTTCCACATTTCCTCAACTTGGTGACCTCAGGAGGTCGATCCTACATCCGGGTCGGCCTGAAGCCTCTTGCGGGTGACCATCGAGTGAGTTGGAGCCAACGCATTCATTCCTGCCGCGCGGGGAAAGGTCGGGCAAAGCCAAGCCGGATGTGTCCTTGCAAAGCCTTTGTAATGAAATGGTTACGGCGGGTATACCTCAAGATTCTCGTCGTAGAAATCAGGTCCGCGATGGATGTAATGTTCGCGAGCCGGTTAGTTTCCGGCTGGGCTGAAGACTCTCCTTTAACCCTGAGAGGTAACCGCGCATGGTCTATTTCAGTAACCATGTGGCCGATCGATGAAGTTACTCGCGCTTGCTGAGTTCGACGATTCACAAAGACACGGTCTCCGTCTTCGGCTAATCTGAGTTCTCCATTTAGCTATTCCAAGATCGCCCAAAAAAACATCGCTAGACCTACATCCGCCACACAGCGGGGAGGCGCATCAGAATGCTTCAAAGCTGCAGTTGCCTTTGGTTTGCAAAAAACTTCCCTGGTTTTCTCGCCGCAAAGATACAGCCGCGTGCGGTCGTGCTTGGCATCGCTTTGCTTGCCATGCTTGCCTACTCACCTGCTGCAAGTGTTTTCGCTCAAACACCCACGCCGGTTCTCGTGCCCACCTGGCGCTACGATCTCACCCATGCTGGGCAAAACACCAATGAGACGGAACTCACTCCGGCCGTTGTGAATCCTAAGACGTTTGGCAAGCTCTTTTCGCTGAGCGTGGATAGCACAGTCTATGCTCAGCCGCTCTACGTGCCGGGCCTGACGATGAGCGACGGCCAGGTGCACAATGTGCTTTTTGTCGCGACAGAAAACGACTCAGTCTACGCCTTTGATGCGGACTCCAATGGCGGCGCGAACTCGCAGCCACTCTGGAAGATCACCTTGCTTGACGCCGCGCACGGAGCGGGTCCTGGCGCAACGGCAGTTCCAGCGGGGGCGGAGGGCATAGCTCCCCAGGGCGATATCGGCCCAACCATCGGAGTGACCGGAACCCCTGTCATCAACTCCGCCACCAACACAATGTATGTCGTGGGCAATAGCAAGGAGAATGGCGTCTACTTCTCCCGGCTGCACGCCATCAACATCCTTACCGGCGCTGAGCAGACGCGTCCCGTCGTACAAACGAGCCCTGTGGCAATCTCTGCGACCGTGGCCGGAACCGGAATCGGCAGCAGCGGCGGCCAGCTCGCCTTCAACCCGCTGATCGAGAGTCAACGCCCCGCGCTGAATTACTACAACGGATCTGTCTATATTGGCTATGCGGCGCACGGAGACATTGGTCCCTGGCATGGTTGGCTCTTTGCTTACAATGCCACCACCATGCAGCAAACTGCTGCGCTCTGCCTCTCGCCGAACCTCGCTGGTGGGGGAGTGTGGGCATCGGGTGCGGGTTTGCCGATCGACGACGACGCGGCCGGCGGACGCATGTTCGTCGTGACGGGCAATGGCAAGAATCAACCCACCTACCCGCCGTTTGGCGCGTCCGCGGACATGAACGAGAGCATCATTGATTTTAGTTTGGCCAATGGTGGGCTTACTCCCGTAGACGCATTCACATCGTTCAATTCCGATACCCTGAACGATCGTGACCTCGACCAAGGCTCCGGCGGGATCCTGATGGTGCCCGATCAGCAGGGAACAAATCCACATATCCTGGTGCAGGCCGGCAAAGAAGGCCGCATCCTTGTACTGAACCGTGACAGCCTTGGCGGAAACCAGACAGGTGCAGCCTCCAACGCCACTGCGCTCCAGGACATTCCGGGCCAGATTAAAGGTATGTGGAGCACGCCTGCCTACTGGAACGGCAATGTCTACATGTGGCCCAGCCAGGATTATCCAAAACTTTTCAAGCTCACAAACGGCGTGTTGAGCTCGCAACCTGCCAGCACCTCGAACATTCTCTCGGCCTTTCCTGGTCCATCTTTCTCAATATCGTCCAATGGCACGCAAGACGGAATTGCATGGGCAGTGCGTGCGGACCAGTACGTCACTTACGGATCGGCCGTGCTGTATGCATGGCCTGCTGACGACCTTACGACCCCTCTCTACGAGAGTGACACCAATGCCGCGCGCGACAATGTTGGGATCGCCACCAAGTTCTCCATTCCAGTAGTCACCAATGGCAAGGTCTACGTGGTAGCGAATCGCGGAGTATCCGTGTATGGATTGTTGAACGGCGTGGCAACTGCCGCGGCGCCGGTGATCACGCCGGACGGAGGCACGTTTACGGCCGGCCAATCCGTCTCCCTTTCGACCAGCAGCTCGGGAGCGCAGATTTACTACACGCTCGACGGATCGACTCCAACCCCGGCGTCGACTCTCTACACCGGACCGATCTCGATCACTACCGATACTGAGGTCAGCGCGATCGCCAGCGGATCGGGATATGTGCAAAGCGCTATCAGCAGCGCCAACTTCACCTTCTCCAGCGAGACGCCCCAGGTAGCCATCTCACCGGCCGCTGGAACCTATGCTCCGGAGCAGCAGGTGACCCTGACCGATTCTGACCCCAGCGCGACGATTTATTACACCACCGATGGATCGGTACCCTCAGCTTCGTCTGCCAAGTACACAGGACCCATCACGTTGACTGTGTCAGAGACGATCAACGCGACTGCAATCGATCCCAGCTTGGCGAATAGCGATCTTGCGACAGCAGCCTATCTGATCAGTGCAGGTGGGCAGACCATCAACTTCGCCAACGGATTCTCATCCACAACAGGCTTGACGCTGAACGGGAGCGTCCGTGCCGCGAACGATTCGAGGATGCAATTGACGGACGGCGGCCTGAATGAGGCCGGCAGCGTGTTCTGGAATACCCTCATCAACACCCAGGCATTCACAACGCAATTCACATTCCAGCTTTCGCTGGCGCAAGCGAACGGGTTTACCTTCACGCTCCAGAACAACGGGGCAACTGCAATTGGCGGGGATGCAGCCGGACTCGGCTACGCGGGTATCGGTAAGAGCGTTGCCGTCAAATTCAATATTTACGACTACCAGGGAGAAGGAAACGACTCAACGGGCGTATACACAAACGGCGCCATGCCGACTCTGCCTACGGTGGACATCTCGCCGAGCGGAATTGAGTTGAACAGTGATGACGGGCTCACGGCAACCTTGACCTACGATGGCACGGCACTGACGTTGAACCTTGTCGATGGCGTCACCAACGACACATTCACCACTTCCCAGGCGATCAACATCCCACAGGTTATCGGGAGCAACACTGCCTACGTCGGGTTTACAGGAGCTTCAGGTGGCCTTTCTGCGAGCCAAAAGCTGACGTCCTGGACCTATACAACACAAGCCCTGCCTCCAGCCTTCTCCCCGGCCGCAGGCAGATTTAGCTCCGCACAGAGCGTTGTGTTGAGCAGTGGAACGGCGGACGCCGTCATCTACTACACCACCGATGGGACGACGCCGACGGCGGCTTCGGCTGTTTACAATGGCCCGATTACGGTTGGTCAGTCAAAGACCATTTCGGCAATCGCCATCAGCCGAACCATGGGAACAAGCGCGGTTGAAACTGCGCAGTATCAGATTCAACCTCCGCAGACATTCTCAATTGCGGCTTCGCAGCAGGTAACGCTGATCCAGGGAGGCTCGGCGACCGCGACAATTATTGTCACACCGAATAACGGCTTTACCGGTACAGTCGCACTCGCATGCACTGTGACTTCGGGCCCTGCGGGCGCCACCACCCTGCCAACCTGCTCGGCTGCGCAAGCTGCATCTGTGGCTGGCGCGACGCCCGTGACGGACACGGTAACGATCAATACCTCCGGCGGAACAAGCTTGGGATCGTACACGGCAACGGTGACTGGAACGTCGGGAGCTCTCACCGAGGCAACGAATGTAGAGATAACTGTTGTCGCGCCGGCGGTGTCGCCAAGCTTCACCGTGAGCGGCACGGCAGTGGAGGTCACCGCACCCGGAGCAAGCGGGACGTCGACCATTACGCTGACTCCGAACGGTGGGTTTGCAGGCAATATTGCTTTGACTTGCGCGATCACGGCAAGCCCAGCCGGCGCGGCCAATATCCCAAGTTGTTCCGTCGCTCAGCCCGGATCAATTTCGGGAACAGCGCCGGTGACATCGACGCTTACCATCGCTTCCCAGGCTGGCACGTCTCCCGGTGCTTATACGGCAACCGTAGCCGCGGCTTCGGGTACCCAGTCCGAAACAACAACCCTCGCAGTAACAATTGACCCCGTACCGGTGTCGCCCGCCTTCACGGTAAGTGGTACTGCTGTTCAAGTCACATCGCCTGGATCAAGCGGAACGTCGGCAATTACGCTAACTCCAAGCGGCGGCTTCACGGGCAGCGTTGCCTTGACCTGTGCGATCGCTGCAAGTCCCGCGGGTGCGGCCAATCTCCCCAGTTGCTCCGCCACTCAACCCGCTTTGATCTCAGGATCAGCGCCAGCGACATCGACGCTCATCATCGCTTCGCAGGTCGCCACGCCTCCCGGTTCATATACGGCAACGGTGACTGCGGTTTCGGGGAGCCTGTCGGAGACAACGGCCATCGAAGTGACGATCGAAGCGGCAACCGCGCCGGCAACATTTTCACTCAGCGGCACAACCATCAGCGTTGCTTCTGCCGGGGGGACGGGAACGTCAACCATTTCAATTACGCCAAGCGGGGGTTTTACAGGCGCCGTCGGCGTCAGTTGCGCAATCACGTCCAGTCCGGCGGACGCGGCCGACATCCCGAGTTGCTCGATGACTCAGCCCGCTGCAATTTCAGGGTCAAATGCCGTCACCTCGACGCTTACGATCACCACGACGGCAGCTTCCACGGCTGCACTGCACAGCCCCTTCAAAGGACTCATGACCTTTGGCGGGGGAGGGACACTCGTAGCGTTCTTGATGTTTGGCCTGCCGCTCCGCAGGCGCAAATGGCAGACGCTGTTCAGCCTGCTGCTGCTCTCTGCCATGGCCGTTACCATGATGGGGTGCGGCAATACGTATACTCCTCCTGTCTCCAGGGGTACCGGAACAACGCCTGGGAGCTATACGGTCACGGTCACTGGAGCGAGCGGCTCGGTGACAGCTAAGATCGCGGTTTCTGTCATCGTGGAATAGTTAGGCATCACGCAGTCACGGGTCCGGTTCTCGACCTCCGTTGGGTCATCCGCTTGTTCGTACGGCAAGAAATGGATGGCCCACTGGGAGTCACATCAAAAAAAGTTACTATCCTGCAAAAGGGAAGCTGGAGTTGTTGCAAGTGTTCCATACGAAGTGCTACACAATGGGAAGCGAGAGAATGTTTCAAAAGCTTGAGGCCGTTCCCCGGCATTTTTGCAATTGGTTTTCCTTTACGAGAATAAAGTCATTAGAGTCCCTCCAGAGGTGAGTTTGTGAAACCTGTCTTCCGTGTCCCACTGCTTGTTCTAGCATTGGTTTCTCCGGCGTTCGCATCCGTCAAAGTCTCAAGTCCCACAAGCGGCTCGACGGCCGCATCGCCCGTTCAATACGTGGCGACAGCAACCTCGAGCACCTGTGCCAAAGGCGTAGCATCGATGGGCATCACTGTCGACGGGAAACAGGTCTACAAAATCAGTGGGGCGACACTCAGCACCGCAGTGAGTATGACTCCTGGTAAACACGACACCAATGTAGAAGAATGGGACCAGTGCGGATCACACTCCTGGAAGACCATCAACCTGACCATTCGGGGAGCTTCTGCCTCGACGCTCAGCATGCTTCCTAACCCCATTTCAGTAATGGCCGGGAACTCCTCCATTCTGACAGTGATGGCAGCGAATTCCAGTGGTGTAACCATCGCCGGCAGCGACGGGACCACCTACAACCTCCCGGCAGGAGGCGGAACGGCGACGGTAACACCGGTTTCGACAACCACGTATACGGCCGTGGCCGCGGGGTCCAATGGCAATGCCTCGGTGCAGCAGACGGTCTATGTGGTGTCGGCAAACGAACTCAACTCAATCAATCACGTCATCTTCATGCTCCAAGAAAACCATTCGTTCGACAACTACTTTGGCATGTTGAATCCGTATCGCGTGGCGAATGGTTGGAACGTGAGCGAGGACGGACGCACCTATACAGTGGATGGAATCGACGACAAGCTCAAAACCATCTCAAACCAAGACGATCAGGGTGAGGCGTTCCCGCTTTTCAAACTGAAAAGTTCCTGTATCGACGACGACAGCTCTGCCTGGGAGGCAAGCTATGGAGACGCCAGCCGCTGGAGCTTTCTCCCGACGCGGCCGATTGTGATGGATGGTTTTGTCCATACTGCTGAAGGTTTTGCGAATAATTGCGTTCAACCTGGCGCCAGCTGCTCGGGCAGTTTCACCGACCTCACGGGCCAGCGCGCGATGGGTTATTACGACGAAGACTTCCTCAACTACTACTACTACATGGCATCGCAGTTTGCGGTTTCCGATCGATGGTTCTCGCCAATTGCGAGCAAGAGCATCGACAACCGCATCGCAACCTTCACGGGCGGAACTACTCAGGGCCTGGTGCAGGACCCCGGCTCAAACGATCATTTGAGTCAGCTCGCCATCCAGACGATCTTCAACGAACTTGATAAGGCAAAAGTCTCCTGGAAGATTTACTACACAGTCACCGAGGGATTCTGTCTCCAAGAGGATGAATGTACAGGTTCGGCCTATGATAAGTTCCCCGCGACCGACTTCGGCACCTTGAGCTACTCGTTTAACTACTTGCGTGAGAATCCGACTGGAACCTGCGTCCCCCCCATGCAGCCGTCCAGCGTCGTTGGCGATTCGTCGAACTCCTTCTGCATTGATCCGACTCACATTGCACCTTTGTCAACCTACTTCAGCGATCTTGCCCACAACTCGCTTCCAAGTTTTGCCTTCATTGAAGCTGGTTTCGCTCACAACGACGAGCATCCGGGGTCGGGGCAATCGATACTGAACGGCCAGGCTCAGGTAGCTTCAGTGATCGATGCATTCATGAACAGTCCGTCGTGGAACGACTCCGTATTCTTCTTCAGCTACGACGAGGGTGGTGGACCCTACGACCATGTCCCGCCAGTCCCTGGCCACTCCAACCAGAACACCGATTCTTCCCTCGGCCCAATCCCGGATATCGCGTCGATCTCCGTCAATCCGGATAGCTACTTCCCATGTCTCCCGGCCACGGTGAATGCATCGGGACAAGCCGTTCCTTCAACGCACTGCGATCTGGTGTCGGCTTACCCTGGGGCTCATCCGGGAGACGCAGCCACTCTGAATGGTTTTGCCGCGCAGATTGGCTTCCGCGTGCCAAACTTCGTCATCTCACCTTTCACGCGGAAACATTATGTTTCGCACACGCCCATGGACCACACGGCAGTCATTAAGTTTGTCGAGAACAGGTTCATCAATAGCTCGGCGCACCTGACTGCCCGTGACGCTGCGCAGCCCAACCTGCTTGAGTTTTTCGACTTCACGAATACTCCGTGGGTCACACCCCCAACTCCGCCGGCCCCTGTCACGGCTGGTACGCTTGGCTATAACCCCTGCACCCCGTCGGAACTCGGACCGTAAGTGACAATTTCAGCAACATCGGAATTCGGCAGGCCAGGGGCTGACGCTTCAAGTTTTCAAGTGAGCATGAACGGCCAACCCCTGGGTCATCCTGAGTTTCCATTCCCGGGACTTACTTTGAAAGCACAATCACGCTGGACGACTCCGGGATCGGGTAAGGAGAGCCGGGCGCCTGCGTAATACTGGTCGGCGTAACGGTGTACACAAAGAGCCCGTCGGTGCTGAGCGCGTACAGGTGATTGGCTTTGTCCCAGCTTAACTTCACGAAGGTGAAGTCTGGTTGTAGCAGGCCTGAATAACTCGTAATTGGATTGCCTCCGTTGAAGTGGAACACCTGGAATCCCTGTCCGCCTACCGCCAGAAGTTTGCCCGATGGCGAGATGCTGGAAGCGCCAATGTACGGGAGTTCCGTGGTAGGCATATTTTGATAGGTGCTGTTTGTGACCAGGTTACCGTTCGATTCTGCAGTGTAGCTCGCCAGAAGGACGTTTCCTAGATTGTCGTATTCGCCATCGAGCGGCTCCAAAGCGACCGCCAGATGGTTCGAGGGGTCAGGAGCGAGCGAGTCGAGGTAGTAAACGTAAACCGACCCATAGACTGGAGGCAACTCGCTCGTGGCGCTTGAGGTCTCCAACAAGCCATTGCTCGCGCGCTTGTAGGTGTTGATAAATCCTCCCTCCGTGTCATCGATATCGATATCGGCTCCTTGATAGACAAACTTATCCGAGGCGAGGACTTTTGGAGGCAGCAGGTACTCTTCGCCATCGTATTCGTTCGTGTTCACATTTCCCAGGTACTGCAAACTTCCGTTGCTCTCAATCTTGTACGACTGAATCAAGATCTGAGAGTCGGAATTCACTACCTGCGTGTAAATGGTCTGGCCGCTGGCGTCGATCTGCACCGGACCGATCGGCTCCTGATAGCCAGGGTTGTAAAGTGCCGTATCCGTATCGGCCACATAGTGGAGAGAGCCGTTGGAAGCAATGGAGAAGGTGAGGATATCCGTTCCGTCGTCACTGCCACCGAAAAGATACTTGCTGTTGACCGACAAGCTATTTACGGTGATGCCGGCGTAGGGTGACCCTGGAACGGGAGTCAACTTGCCGTTGGAAGCCGCCGCAAAGCCATCAATATGCGTGGGTCTTGTCACGTAGACAAAGGCGACAGGCGAGGAAGATGGCTCAGCCGAGGCTGTTGTGGCTTGGTTGGTTGCGGTTTGAGCAACAGCTCCCCCAACGCAAAGGAGGGGCGGCAAGAAAGCAGCGAGTCGAAACAAGCGGGTCATGGAATGGTCCTTTCAATTTCTGGCTCAATGCGGAACGCAACGTTGGACAGCGGCAAAACCGAGCCGAATCCTATACCTCCGCTGGAGAACCCGCAACAGTAAAACGTGATCGCTGGTGGTTTTCCTTTTGCGGACGCATGAGGGCTCTGCGTGTGCAGGCGCGTTCTTGCCGCATCGCGGCGTACGGAATCGTGCGCGGCAGGGGGGCGTTGGCTGAGATTGCGCGCCGCGACGCAGGTAATTGCTCTGGAACCGGATGGCGCGCCGCTCCGGGATCGCAAGCGTTTCACCAGATCAGGTGGATTCGCATCGCAGCAATCGTAGCTGCGAAATCACGACTTTCCCGTCGCAAGCTCGGAAAGCCTTGCCATTTCGAGCAAGGTTCAGTACTATCTGTGCGACGTCCCTAGTAGCAATCTGGACGCTTGAATTCTTTCTTCCCCTAAGATAAACAGATCGTTTCAGCTATCTTCAAATAGGTCGGAGAGGATCCGATTCGAGTAGTTCCTGCATTCCTTCTCATTGCCATAAACGAATTCGGCTCCAGCTCTCGCATGTTAAAGACAGGAAAGGGAACTTCCCATGAATTCTCTGCAATTAATGTCACGTTATAAGTCGCTAGAAACTCGTCCTATGCTTCGCCATCTCGGGAGGAGAGCTTCCAGAGTAGCTCTGGGCGCTTTGGCGCTCGGACTGTTCGCCAACAGCGTGGCGTCCGCGCAGGTGCAGTGGCCGCAGTTTGGACAGAACAACTCCAACACAGCCGGCAATCACCTGGAGACAGCCATTACGCCGGCAACCGTTGCCAGCCTGAAAATGAAGTGGAAGTTCAGCACCAAGGGGGATGTTTCGGCTCGCCCTGCGGTAGTCGATGGAGTCGCCTATTTCCCTGACTGGGGCGGCTATCTGTGGGCAGTGAATGCCGCCACGGGGAAGGCCATCTGGGGTAAGAAGGTTGGGAGCTATGTTACGGATCCGGCCACCGGCAAATCCTACACCTCGCTGGTGTATGCCCGGGCCACCCCGGCGGTTGCCAACGGAGTCGTTTACATCGGATTGGAGAAGGCAAGCGGGTACTTTCTGGCAATCGAGGCCGCAACCGGAAAACTGTTGTGGAAGACACGATTGGAGACGGTGGATCCGGACGCGATGATTACTGGTTCTGCCAGCGTGTCCAATGGCGTTGTGTATGTGGGAACTACTTCGAGTCAGGAGAGCATTCCGGGAGGTGGACCGAAGACGGCGCGCGGCAGTGTCGTCGCACTGAAAGGTTCTTCGGGAAAGGTTCTCTGGAAGACGTATATGACGCCGACAGGGTATAGCGGCGCGGCAGTCTGGGGCAGTAGCCCTGTGGTTGATCCGGCGCGCGGCATGATCTACGTCGGCACAGGAAACAACTATGCGGCCCCCACGGATCCGGCCTACCTTCGTTGCATCAAGGCGGGTGGAGTTGCAGCGGACTGCCAGTCCGCCGACAATCACGCCGATTCCATCGTTGCACTCAATTTGGCGAACGGGTCGGTGAAGTGGGCGCAACGGATGGAGGACTGGCCGGAAGTGGCGGACCAGGATGGAAGCGACTTTTCCAACGAGGCGTGTGGAAAAGGGGACCCTGGCTGCCCCACCCCGAAGGGGCCTGACTTCGATTTTGGATCGGCTCCGAATGAAATCAACTATGCCTCGGCTTCGGGCACGACGACCATCCTGGGCATTGGACAAAAGAGCGGCATCTACTACGCGTTCAATCCAGATTCCGGGGAGCTTCTCTGGCAAACGCAGCTTGGACCGGGATCTCATCTGAGCGGGATTATGTGGGGTTCGGCGACCGATGGGCAGCGCATCTATGTGGCCGTCTCCGATATTGCCGGGATCAGCTATGCGGGCGGAAACGCTGGATCGTGGGCGGCTCTCAATCCCGCGAATGGAGCCATCGAGTGGCAAGTCCCGGATCCGTTCGGCGCGTCCGATGTTGGCCCGGTCGCGGTGGCAAACGGCGTCGTCTACGTGCCTTCAACCGCAGGCAAACCCACCGAACGCAACATGATTGCTCTCAATGCGGCAACGGGACAGACGCTGTGGAGTTTTCCCTCCGGCGCCACAACGATTGCCGGAGCAGCGGTGCTGAACGGAGCCGTTTACTGGGGCACCGGATACACGCATATTCCGCTGCCCGAGTTCACTGGAGGCGTCAATGCGTTTTATGCCTTTACGATCGATGGGAAATAGTCGCCGGCGAACGGTCAATTGCGCCATGCAGCCCCATCGTTCTGTACTCGTCCATTGCCGGTGACGCCGGGCCGCGCAGGCACACTACGTTCTGAATGCGAGCACTGAGGCCAGGCCTTTCCGCTTCCGGCTGGAGGATTGATCGGCCTCGCTGCCTTCAGTAGATGAGCTCCTGCAATCATCTCCGCAAATTCCCAGGCGCGCTGTCACAATTCCCAATCCGTGACCACTTGATATCAGTTGAGCGCTGTTGACCGTTGAAGCCGTCCTGAATCGTTCCAGACGGGAACACGGTTGTAGCTGGGATTGCCCATCGAAGTAACACAAGTTGGATACTTTAGTTTTGTACCTGGAACGGGATTCATGATCCGTCCCCGGTTCGAGCTTCAGAATGCCCGTGTGTACCCCTGGCCATCACCGCTGGCTCGATATTTAAATCTCGAAAGGATGATCACCGATGAATCGCTCGATTCGACTCGCAGTTTGCCTCGCCGTTCTATCGTTGGCGGGAGCCGCAGCCAAGGCCCAGGCCTATGTGTACGTCTCAACCAGCAATGGAATCAACTTATATCACGCAGCCTCCAATGGAAGCCTCTCCCTGGTTTCCGGTTCCCCATTCCTTACGACCCTCCCCATGATCGGGAGCAACGGAAGTCACTTCCTCACGATGGATAACTCCGACTTCGAAACGATCCACTCGTACGCCGTGGGCGCTAACGGCGCGATTGGAAGCCAGGTCTCAACCATTAACACCCAGGACTATAACGGCGCGAACTGTGGCTCACCCACCAGCGCGGTTCTTGACCATAGCGGCGGAAATGTCTACGTACTTCTCGACACCACGGGCAATTGTGGCGCCTATCAAACCTACGGCGTCGCGAAAAGTACAGGCGATCTTTCTTTCAAAGGCGCTGCGGTGAACAACAACATTGAACTGAGTTACTGCTGCTCGGTGCCGGCGATCACCCCGAAGGACACCTTTGCTTACTCGAACGAAGAAACCTTTGAATGCGATGGGTGCCGTGACACTTGGGGCGAATTCAAAATCACGAGCAATGGCACCATGGAAAACTGGAACGCTTCCATCACCGGTCCAAAGCCAAAATCCTCCAACCTGATTTTCACACCGGGGTTCATGGCCACCGACCCAGACAACCACCTGGCACTTCTTGGCGGCTGGTATGACACCAACGCTGGCCAGTATACCGGCGGAGTGGGGCTTGCGAGCTATACCGTTAACTCCAAGACCGGAGCTCTCAGTTCGACCAATACCTGGAGTGAATTGCCCGTGCCGATCAATACCGGTGTGAACAACATGGCCATGTCTCCGTCGGGCAAGATCCTGGCTCTCTCTGGAGAATATGGCTTGCAGTTCTTCCACTTCAATGGCGCGTCTCCAGTGACTGGATTCGGCGGCTTGAAAACGAATGTTGAAATCGATCAGATGGCATGGGACGGCAACAACCACCTTTATGCACTGAGCGACGCCTATAACGAGTATTCGAGCCCGAACGGAAAGGCCGAACTCTTCGTGTTTACCGTCACTCCAACTTCAATCAAAGAAGTTTCCGGCTCACCCTTCTCGGTCGCGGGTGCAGACGGCCTGGTTGTGGTCATCAAGTAACCAACCAGCATGCGGGGTCGGCTTCATGGATGAACAGGAAAGTCGGCCCCGCATCAGCTCTTTCGCTGCCGTTGACGTCACAACAGCGCGTTTCCCAAGCCGGCGAGAATATCCGCTCTCTTCATCGTTCGAATCGCATGATCCTTCATGCGATCCTCCAGTTTGAAAATGTACGATCGTCAATCTCCCCCGCCAATGTATTTTCTTTTTGCTGTAGACCTCCGTGCCCCATCCTTTCCGCTTTTTCCCGCGGAAAGGGTAGGAAACCCATGAATTCCGGGTCTACACCATTTCGCAAAATGCCATAAAGGGCCACCGCGACCAGCGATCACCACGAAAAACGCATCAAAGAGATCGCCAGGTGCGGTAACTGCGTCGGGACCATTACCTGACCGTCCTTGACGTCGAGCCAAACCGGAGAACCGAAGAGTTGCAACTGTCCCGCGGCCTGGAGCTGAGCATATTGTTCTCCAGTAGGATTCTGCGGCGAACCCAGGCTTTGCCATACCGAGTAGGCATTGCTGTGCGTGTCGTCAATGCGAAAGTGCTCCAGCAGGATCCGCCGCACCCCGGTGGGGATTCCTCTTACTGTGACGGTTACAAAGGCCGCCGGAGTCGGTTGGTTCACGTCATGATAGTTCCAGATCAGCACCGTGGACTGCCGGCCGGAGTAAGTCGCGAATCCATCGATATCCGGCTTCTGCCGTACTCCGGTATCGACGAGAGTGTCCAGCGAAACAGCGCTCGTGCTCTCCGCCTTGACTCGGACCCCGGACATCATTCCGAACATCCGGAACACGTTGAGTACCGGCTTGTCCACCCCGTTCGTTGCCAGGGAGCGGAAGCCTTCGAAGTAATCCTTGTCTTCGAATTCGAAGGACCAGCTCAACATGGAAACCAGGTTTACTGCATGGCGATCTGCTAGCTCAAGCATCGCTTTCAACGCCGCGGCCGTGTACGCCGGATAGAGCGTGCCATTCCGATAGTTGTTGGCGGGGTTCACTTTGGACGAGCATGCCGCGCAACCTTCGGGATCTGCCTCACTGAGGATGATCGGGAGACCACGGAACTTTGGAAATCCGGCAACCAACGCAAACCCACGGTCCACGTCGGTGAGCTCGTGATTGAGTCCCATGGTCACCACGCCATCCTGGATAGAGGGAGACCCCTTGGCATGAAAGGAGATGAAGTCGATGGGAACGTCGCCGCCGGTCGCTGCACTCGTGCTTGAATTCGCATGCTCGAGGAAGTCCTTCAGAAACACCCTCGCCTTCTCGCTCCCAGGGCCGGTCGTGGCGGGCCCGCCCACCCTCGCCTGGGGTAGCGCCTCCCTCACCCCGGCAACTGCGTAGTCGTAGAGCTTCCAATACTCTTCCGGCGAGGCATGCCAATAGTCGATGTCCGGTTCATTCCACACCTCGAAGTACCAGCTGAGAACCTCGTTTCTCCCATAGCGCTCAACCAGGTGCGTGGTCAGCACCCGCGCCAACACTTCCCACTTTTTGTAGTCCTTGGGAGGGTTGTTCGATTGACCGGAGACAGTGGATTGCGGATAGTGAACCTGGTAGGGCTCATGCCGATTGGGGAGATCCGCGGCCAGATCCTGCGGCATGAAACCGAGTTCCACGAGCGGCAGAACGCCGGCGTGCATGTAGGTATCGAAGATTCCGTCGAGGATCGAAAAATCGTAAACCGGCTTACCTTGTTCGTCCTCACGATAAATGTTGGTCGAGCTGAATTTCAGCTCCGCCTTTCCGTCACCGGACGTCAGCAGATGATGAACGCGTATGTAGACAGGCACGGGGCTCAGGTCGTGTAGCTCATTCAGCAGTGCGCGACCGTGCGGCATCGTCGTGTAGTTGGCTTCGTCGTATCCGAACCAGTTGTAAATGGGCTTGTATTGTCCTTGCTCTTGATTCAGATCGACGAGGATCGAAACAGGGGCCTCCGTTAAATCGGAAGGCGAAGCCGGAACCATACCTGGCGCGAGGATGACGAGAACAAAGCCCGCCGCTGCGAGATGGAAAAGAGTCTGCATCGATTTCAAACTAACAGAGTGTTTTGACATTCCGACTTTGCACGTTCTGAAATGCGTCGATGACGATTCCTAGGCCCTTGACCGGATGAATCGGTATCAGCCCCGTGCCCCATCCATTCGCTGGTTTCTGGCGAATGGGTGGGAAGGCACAAATCTCAAGGAACGAAATCAAGCGGCCAGAGACCTAGTATGGCCGGTGACTCTCCGTCATGCCAGGCCAGTGATCCGTGCGGAAGGGAACTGCCGGTAATCCTGCACCGTTGAAAAGAGTTGCCGCCGGATTCGACTGCCAGGCGTAGCGCGCTTCTTTGGGATCGGGAACCGAAGCAGACGACACGACAACTGTATCGCCCTCAATCCTCGCATCGGCCCAGGCCCATTTCCGGTCATCGCCCGCAACCGCGAACTCCTCCAGCTTCTCTCCCTTCACCACAAGCCCGCCATCCGCATGGGAGAAATGCAGTCGGATTACGCCTTGTATTCGATCGACAGACTTCAAAGTCGGGCCTGCATACACAAGCCGCTCCCCGTAGTAGTTGCCAAGCGCGCAGAGCGCAAGCCGCTCACCCACAGGCTGTTTGACCTTGGCGTGAATGTTGTCCGGGTCGCCCGTGTCGATGGTGACGGCCAGGCAGGAGTTGGGAACGCTCGCCGCAGTCAGCGCTTGGGACTCGCGCGTCTCCGTCCACTCGTCGCCGTCCACAGGCGTTGTGTTCCGCTCTTTGAATGCCGGAAGGCTCACGATATAGAAAGGAAAGTCTCCTTGCGCAAAGAGCTTCCGCCAGTCGACGATCATGGCCGGCAGAAGCTTGCGGTATTGGTAGCCGCGCGGGGAGTTCTGTTCGCCCTGGTACCAGAGAGCCCCCGCAATGGAAAGTGGTGCGATCGGCTTCAGCATGCCCTCGTAGAGCACGGTTGGCATGACCGGCCAATTCTCATACGCGATGGGCAGCTGAACCGGCGGGCGCGCATCGACGCTGAGTTTGCCCTTCCACTGGCCGGCCAGGGGTATGCTGCTGTTTTCATTCAGCACAAGCTTCAGGTCTCCGGGCTTGCTCATCAATCCGCCATCGGGCCTGATCTTGAGGATGCGAAGAGCGATGGTGTTTCGTCCAGGTTTGAGCACGCCATCGCGTATGAAATAAGCGCGCGGGTTCTCGACCCAGGAACTCCCGCCAACCTCTTGCCCATTCACGTAGGCCGTATCCATGCGCTCGATGATTCCAAGATGCAGCATCGCCCGGCCAGTTGGAAGCGGATCGGGAAGCGTGATCTCCTTGCGGAACCATGCTACGGCTGGAGTGTCGGGAACCCCGAGCTCAGAGAACCCGCCCGGAATCTCCACTGTCTTCCAATTCGCATCGTCGAGATCGGGAGAAGCCCACTTGTTCTTGAAACCGATGTCATGGTCGTCGTACCAGTGCATCACGAAGTTGCCATATTCGGGTGCGCCCGCTGCCGTCAGTCGCGACAACTCGGCGAGGGGCACATCGAAGTCTTTCAAAGGGCGAAGCGCTTCGGCGCTTGTCCATGCCTCGGCTGGCGTTCCGCCCACATCGTCAAGGACCAATCCGATGGGCACGTGGACGTCCTGTCGGACTCTGCGGGCAAAATAATAGGCCACCGCGGAGACCCAGTCAGCCGTCTGAGGAGACACCACCGTCCACTTGCCTTCAACAACATCGGCTGGCCGGTAAGCCGGGTGACCTCCCACGGTAAAGAACCGAATGTCCGGATAGTTCGCCGTTTTAGCTTCGTCTGCACCGTTGAGCGTAAAGCGGAGAGGCAAGCCCATGTTCGATTGGCCACCACAGAGCCAGACATCGCCCACCATCACGTTGTGCAGTTCGACCGTTTGGCGCCCGGAGATCTTTACGGTATAAGGGCCGCCGGCCGGAGGCGGCTGCAACGCAACTTGCCAGCGGCGGTCGGGGTCAGCCACTGCAGACGACTTCGTTTCCCCAATCTCAACTTGAACTCTGTCTCCAGGCTCGGACCAGCCCCAAAGCGTGGCAGGCTTGCCGCGCTGCAACACCATGTCATCCCCGAAGAGGGGGCTCACAAAGGGAAGCGGTTTGGCCGTCGGAGCTGGCGTGGAAGCCGCGGCAGGCGGCGGCCCTGAAGGTGTCGGCTGGGCATACGCAATCCCCAGATACGCAACCAGCAAGACAAAACCGGCCATGCGGAATGTTGCAAGTCTGAGGTTCATGCGGTGAGGCCTCGCCGGCGATCTGTTCGTTTACTGGAAGAGCCTGGGCGCAAATTCCTTCAGATCCCTGCGCCACGTCTGCCATTCATGCGAAGTGCCCGGCGACTCGTAAAAGACATGCTGAACCTGCGCCTCTTTGAGGGCATCGTGCAGTTTAACAATGCCGGCATGCATCTGCGCAGGCTCTTCGGTTCCGACTCCAATCCACAAGAGGTGGACCTTCTGGGCGAACGCTGCTGGATCCGCCATGGCCCCGTTGAACGCGGTCTTCATATCCGGTTTCTCCGCGCTGCGCATCATCGACATTCCGCCTGCACCGCTGAATCCTCCTATGTAAGAGAACAGTTCAAGGTGATCGAAGGTCACCTGGAACGTCTGCATGCCGCCCATCGACAGGCCGGCCATGGCGCGATGTCCGCGGTCGGCGACGGTCCTGAAATTTGAGTCGATGTAGGGGATCAGCGCCTGCGTCAGATCGTCTTCAAATGCCTGCGACATCTCTTGCATGGCTTTCATCATTTCGGGCGAGCCAAAGGGCTTTCCCGTCAGGTCGGGATCGTGATACCCGGCCCGCCGTGCATAGCCGTAGGCCATCACCACGATCATGGGTTTCGTGTTGCCGCCGGCGATGAGATTGTCGAGGATGAAATTTGCGTGCCCCTGCTTGATCCAGCCCGTCTCGTCTTCGCCGCCTCCGTGCTGCAGGAAAAGCACGGGATAGCGCGACTTCGCCTGGGTGTCGTATCCCGGTGGCAAGTAGAGAAGCGCATGCCGCCACCCTCCAGTGACCTTGGAGAAGTACCAGATCTCCCGCACCGCGCCGTGCGGAACATCGAGTGGAAGGTAGTACGTGGAGCCTGCTTCAGGAATCTCAATCCCGCTTGCATCTCTGCCGCCCCCATAGAAGGCATGGCTTCCCGCATCGTTTACGTCCACTCCATCGATGGCGAAGTTGTAGTAGTGGAAGCCGGGAACCAGGGGCGGTGTCGTCGCGGTCCAGAATCCATCTGGCCCCTTCACCATGTCCATCTTCGGGTCGCTCCAGAAGTTAAGCTTCACCGCGGTCGCATTCGGCGCCTTGATCCGGAACTCCGCTCTTCCAGTGGAGTCGACCCGCGGGTGCTGCGCGCCCCATACGTTGGTGGAAGCCGGCTGAAACTCATCGACGGTTTGTGCGCAGCAGTAGCTGGAAAGCAGCAGGAGTGCGACGGCAATTTTGTTCATCGAAATTCTCTCCATCAGGGAATCTCTCCCTGGAATCCTCGCCCCATGACCGCTGGCCGATCACCGGGCCGTATCCGAAGCATGCCGAAGACGATCCCTGCCATAGCCTCCAATGGCGAAGCGGTGGCCGTCTTCAAGTCAGCGGCATCTTACCGGACGGGGATTCCCGCTGGATAGTCTCATTTTTCCCCTCAGTACATCGATTTATTCGATGCATCCCGAGTCCAAAATACCTAGCTTAAAGCCGGCTGTCATTCTGAGCGAACGGGGCCCCGAACGTCTTTCAGTTCCCGGGGTCCCCAAAGAGCGGTCTTTGCTCTTTGGGGTGGAGGTCGGGGGTGGTGAGCGAAGAATCTGCGGTTGTTTCTTCAAGGAACTTCAGACTCACCACACGAGCCGGGATCTCCGAATGTGATCCGGCTCCCATGCCAACCACGAATGTACACGCGCATGACGAATCCGCGCAGCGCGGCGGCAAGAATCCGTTGCAGGCAGATACAAGTGCGTGCCTGCCTAAGAATCACTCGGCTCGAAGTGCTTCGACAGGATCGACGGCTGTGGTGCGCCGCGCCGGCCAATAGCTTGCCAGAACCCCCGCAAGGAGCAGTGCAACCGGCACCGTGATAAAAGTGACGGGATCGAGCGGGCTAATTCCGAAGAGCAGTGTTCGCATCAAGCGCATGAGTCCGGCCGCCGCGCCAAGACCAAGAGCAGTGCCGATGCCGGTCAGTATCAGCGCTGAGCGGACGAACATCCACACCAGTTCGCTCTTCTTCGCGCCCAGCGCCATGCGGATTCCGATCTCGCGCGTGCGCTGTGAGACCGCGTATGAGATCACTCCATATATTCCCAGGATGCCCAGAGCCAGCGCCATGGTTCCCGCAATCGCCAGCATCACCAGCGTGAACGACGTGCGCGCCATCGAATCACCGTAAATCTCCTGCATGGTTCTGATCTCCGCCACCGGCAGATTGGCATTGACCGACCAGACGGCCTGCTGCATTTCGTTGATAAAGGTCTGTGTGCCGGCGCGATTGCTGCGCATCGCGAAGTAGAGATCGCGCCTTGCGTCGAAAGTTCCCGGACCGTAAATACCGTCTACGATCGACGGCCAGTAGACGGTCGCGGGCGACACTTGATCCACGCCATTTTCACGCACGTCCTCGACCACGCCGACCACTTCGTGCCAAGGCATGGACTCCCACTCGCGGAAGTGCTTGCCGATGGCCGCTTGGGGCGATCCCCACAGCTCGCGGGCGAGGCTCTCCGACACGATTCCCACCGGCCTGAGATTGTAGATCTCTGGCCAGGTGAAATCGCGCCCGGCAGCGAGCCGCGTGCCGGCTGTTTGGAAATAGCCGGGCGAAACATAGTTGAACAGGCGCATCGGAGCAGTTTCGTCTTGGTAGTTCTTGCCTTCGATGAAAATGCTATTCCAGGCCGGCTCGGCCCCACTCATGGGAACCGAAGCGGCGAACCCCGTTGAAGACACCCCGGGGATCGCTGCCAGTTTGTCGAGGATGTTGTTCTGCATTCGGATGACCGTCTGCGGATCGCGGACCATCGTGTCCGGAATGGAAAGCCGCATGACCTGGAGCGATGCGGGATCGGAGAAGCCGGGATCGACATTCCGCATCGCCAAAAACGTGCGGATCATGAGCACCGCGCCCACCAGCAGCACCAGCGCCATGGCCACTTGCGCCACTACCAGCAGGTCGCGGCCGCGCTGCCGTTCACGGCTTACGCTTGCCGTGCGCGTGGCTCCCAGCACGGTCAACCTCTGCCGCGAGGGGGCGTAGCGCAGCGCCGGGATGGCGCCGAACAGCAGCCCGGAAATCACCGAGAGGACGAGCGTGAATGCGATGGATCGGCCATCGAGCGAAATCTCGTTCAAGCGCGGCAGCTCACCCGGTCCGATCGCCGTCAACAAGCGCAGGCCGCCGTACGCCACAGCTACGCCCGCGGCTCCGCCCAGCAGGCCAAGCGTCACGCTCTCCAGCAAAAGCTCTCGCGCAATCCGCCATCGTCCCGCGCCCAGCGCCGAGCGAACCGCAAGCTCCTGCCGTCGCGCATCGGCGCGTACCAGCAGCAGGTTGGCCACATTGACGCACGCAATCAGCATCACCAGGGCGATGGTCCCCATCACCACCCAAAGCACCTTTTGGATGCCGCCCACCACGGTTTCTTTCAGTGGCTCGAGTTCTGGTGTGATTCTCCATCTCAAATACCAATGCGGAGTGGAGCCGGGTCCATTGGTCCATGAGTCCATCCATACGTTCAGCAGGCCGGCCACATCCGCATTTGCCTGCGCGATGGAAACGCCCGGGCGGAGCCGCCCGATACCCCGATACGCAAAGCCAGCCAACTGCTCGTTGGTTGGGTCAAAGGCCAGCGGAACGAGCAGGTCGAAGTCGTAATTCACGATCTTGAATCCGCGCGGCATCACCCCGGCAATCACGCGCGCCTGCGAGTTGACCTGAATCGTGCGCCCAACCACGCGCGGGTCGCCACCGAAGCGCCGCTGCCAGTAGCCGTAGCTCAACATCACCCGTCCCAGGCTGTGAGCGTCCTGGTCGGCCGGTGTAAGCCACTGGCCTTGGAGAGCAGGAACGTTCAGCGTCTCCAGCACGCCGCCCGAAATCTGCGCGGTGTTCACTTGCTCCGGTCGGGCGATGCCCGAAATGCTCGTCGTCCCCGGGCCCCACACACCCAGGGATTGAAACGCACGATTATGTGCGGCGAACGTGAGAAACATGGAAGCCGAAAGGCGCAGCTCGCTCCGGAACTCCGCCAGCCCCGGCGCGCCGGGAGCGTTGAGGTGCAGCGAAACCAGTTGCTCCGGATCGGAATACGGCAGCGGCCGAAGCAGCACGCTGTTCAGCACGCTGAACACCGCCGTATTCGCGCCAATACCGATCGCCAGCGTGAGGATCACGGTCGTTGCGAAACCCGGAGATCGTCCCAGTCGGCGGAACACGTGCCTCAGATCCGCCAGCAGCGATTCCAGCCTCTGCCACTGCCACACCTCACGGCTGCGTTCCTGGATTAGCGCGGTGTTGCCGAATTCGCGTCGCGCGCTTTGCTCCGCCTGCTCACGCGGCATCCCCTCTTCCATCAGTTCATCGGCTCGCTCCGCGATGTGTTCCTGGATGGAGACAGCGAGATCGTCATAGCGGCGCCTTCTGGTGAAGTTCTGACCGAATCGAAACATCCCAAACCTCCTACGCCCTGGCGGCGCTCAGCACGCGAGTGAAGCCGGCAAACATCCTCTCGAAACTCACAACTTCGCTTTCAAGGTGACGAACCCCGGCACCAGTGAGTCGGTATATCCGCGTCGGTCTACCCTTCGCCGAGATCCCCGTCTCCGCTTCCAGCAGGCCTTCCTTCAGCAGTCGCTGTAGCGCTGGATAAAGCGAACCCTCTTCCACCTGGAGCATGTTGTCGGAAACCTGCTTGATATGCTTCACCAGCCCGTAGCCATGCATGGGCTTCAGCCGCAGCGATTGAAGAATCATAATCTCCAGTGCGCCCGGGAAAAGATCGCGATGTTCAGGGTTTCGTGCCATGGTCAGGAGTATATCGCAAAATACCTATTTTTGAAATAGGTATTTTATAAAAAGAGTTATGCTGTCAGCCAGGCTGGGGTCTCAAGCGGACATCCACGCTCAATCCCTTGTTCCCCGCGAGACTTGCACATACAGAAAGGCCCGGCATTGCCTGCCGGACCTTTCGCTCGATCGCAAGCCCTCTGACCACAAGAATTTGCACGATCTCCGTGCCCCATCCTTTCGCCTTTTTTCTGGCGAAAGGGTGGGACAGCACCAAACCTCAAGGAACGAAATCGCACGGCCCGTTCTCCAGGTCTCTGACCACAAGAATTTGCACGATCTCCGTGCCCCATCCTTTCGCCTTTTTTCTGGCGAAAGGGTGGGAGACCACCCAATTCAAGGAACGAAATCACATGGTCGGAGGAGACCTAGTGTCGTGTCTCTGAAACTCACGACAAAACAGCGATTGTCATTCTGAGCAACTCGACTTGCGCTGCAAGTGACAGTTTGTAGGAACGCTCAGCCGGCAGCGCCACAAACGTTCCGTGTCCGGTCCATGCGCCTTTTCTCCGGCGCATGGGCGGGAAACCTCTCGCCTCAACAAGCCCGTTCATCAGGAGTGACCGGGGCCCCGAGCGCGCTTCAGTTCGGGGGGGAGCGAAGAATCTGTGGTTGTTCCTCGCCCGTTGTGCAAAGAACTTGAGAGACACCGCACTAGGTGCGTGTCGGGCATAGCGTCTTCGCCTAGGCCGATCCAGCGGGTTTCAGGCTGGTTTTCGAACTGGGGCGCGCAGGCAGTAATCCGGTTGGTAGCTTTTAGCAAGGATTCTGAGCTGTTTTG